>Ga0209788_1000247_pt1 | contig 13629 bp, 7 predicted proteins | sample WorMetLIZISLAND1_2_FD_187415 | JGI IMG/M metagenome (GOLD analysis project Ga0209788, IMG submission 187415) | Marine gutless worms symbiont microbial communities from Max Planck institute for Marine Microbiology, Germany - Olavius clavatus LIZARD... ...
ATTATGGTTCAATTGTATTGGATAGTTCCCATAAATATAGGCCGTAAACGTCATACGTCCCGGGTTAGGGATAGGTTTAGGGCCGGATATGGTTAGGTTTAGGGTTAGTAGTTAGGAATATAAGTTTACAATCAGTAGGTCGCCTGCGTGCCTGCATAGTTTAGCATGCCCCCCATATGCACGCATCTGTTGCGGCAGTATTTAGTGCTGCATTTGCAAAAGTGTTGGTAAATGTGTGTGTGTGTGTGTGTGTTTGCAAGGTGAATGACCATGCTTTATTTTTACTGCTTAACACGTGTACTTTTGCATGGCCATGACTTCGTGATCACGATGAAGAAGAATACAAAGAATACAGACATGATGCGATGCAGTTCTTGACTGATCACCGTGCTGACATGCTCACCAATGCACTTATGTTTCTTCATTTCTTTGCTGCGAAACTGCAGAGCACTACAAAGGTTCGATTCAATGACTGCCTGCAACTGTATTTGACTATATTGTTGTCTCTCAGTCGGCCAGTTACTAAACAAAGTTTGCCTTGCATCTCGTTTTGTATGCTGGAACACCAGCATGAAGTGATTTTACTCTTAAACAGAACTGAGATACCACAGATTTTAGGACACATGAACATGACAAGTTGGCAACTTTCAACCCCTACACCAACACTGAGCACCACAACGCACAATGTTGCATACAAACACTCAACAGTATCATGACAACAGCTCTACTGCATGCTATAGTACGATCGGCTAAAAACTGATCATGTGTGTATATGTAGAGATTTAATGCATACAAATATGTCTGGTCCGACAAGCATATACTAGAAGTCAACCCAGCGTCACTGGATCATGTTGATCCCGCTACTCGACGGACTCGTTGTTCGTACGACTACAATGACATCAAAGGCTGCTGTGGTTTGTTGTCACTTTGTGCTGTTTTGGAGTGTTTTAAACGGATCAGTCTAACCCAGCTGGCCAATGGAGCTGTGTGAATAGTGGAGAGGATTGCACGGGATCCATTCTTTTTTTGTTTGGTTGATTATAGACCTGTATCTTGGGTTAAGGTTAGTGGTAGTGTTTGTGCCTTAAGTGCTTTGATTCTGTTGGCTTGGAAATGCATTTAGTGTGTAAAAATTTCTGCTTCAGAATCAGTTGCGATGGCAGTTAATGAAATTTACAGCGGCATAGTGTGGTTCTCCCTGTGATAGCACAGATTTTTTATTAGATGTGTTGTGTATTCTAAAGTGCATATTATTTATTATTATTTATTATCGCACCCATTCATCCGCCATCCTTCAGCATCTTCACTGGCTCCCTGCCTGTCAACCAGCACATTAATTTCAAATTTGCCACACTGACTCATAACACTCTCAACTCCTCTCAGGCAGCTTACCTCCACTCTCATCTTAGCTACCACTTCCTGGCACGTTCTCTACGCTCCTCCAATACCAATCTGTTGTCAGTCCCTCGGGTCCACACAACCTTTGCTTAAAATACCGGTTTATGGAAAACCCTGCTAAACAAACGTGTAAAATGTGGCGGAAAGTTCTCAAGTGTTACCGAGTAATCACATTTTAGGTGTTTGGTCATTTTTAGCTACACCCTGTAGTCACAGACACTGTAAGCGGAAATCTGTCCACACAACCTTTGCTTCCCGTGGTTTCAGTGTTGCTGTCCCCTCAGTATGGAACTCACTGCCTGCTGGCATTCACGCTTGTTCTTCATCACATACTTTCCGCCATCTTCTTAAAACCCACTGTTTCAGTCAGGCCTTCAGTCCCCCATAGGCCATAGCGGCTCACACAAGTGCTTCAGGTTCGGCATTTGGTTGACACTGCACTATAAAGGATTTTATTTATTTACTTACTTACTTAATAACTTGCTTAATGAATAATTTTGTGCTGATGTGTGTTGAATACATACTCATTTTGTTCTGTGTGTATGTTTTCTATGTATCTGTATGGATCCATGTGGTTTGATTCAAGTGAATGTGTGTGTGTGGGTGTATGTATAATTGACAGGAGTTGCTAGTGGTAGTGGTGAGAAATGATAATAGTCATAATGGACCTACTTAAGTCCAGTTGTATAGAGTAGTATTTACATTACTTACTAGAGTACCATAACTAGTACCTGGTGCCAATTTCTGGCTTGTCTATTGTACAGATCTGGTATCGGTTTTGTCTAGTACAGGATTCTGGCATCAATTACAACACAGCCAAAAACTTTCATGCATGCATGTGACTGAAATGATGATTTATAATTGGGTGCTGATTACTGTTAATTTTTCATTTTCTGTAAGTCTTAAGTTATAAATAGTCTGGGTGTAATATGCTTTATTATATGCCATTTTTGGTTGTGTTTATATTCGGCACCAGAAATTTTCATCCAGGCACATTATGGAACGAAATCTGTCACAAGATTTCTGGAGTCAATTTACAGTGCATGGACCTTACCTGTGAAAATGTGTGGATAAATGAAGTGCAGTAAAATATGAATACCAAACTGGTTTGGTTTAATATTTCTAAAATTGAAACTGACAGTTAGTTAGTTAGAGGACTTTGTCAGTTTAGTGTTTAAAATTCTTTCATCACTATTATGAAAAATACGTACTGTTCTATGTTGTTTGATTTTATGTTCTGTGGCAGCACCTATTTGCACTTGAGGGAAGAGACGAGCTTATGAAACATATTCAAGATGCAGTCGCTGACAACGTTGGCGTTAGTGTTAAACAACGAAAAGAACCAATCACATTGAAGCAGTATCAGGTGCATTGGCTCGGCAAATACAGGCAAGATAGCAGTCATAGAATGTGTACACCGTGTGCCATGAAAGATGTGCCAATTTATTTTGGACCTTAACTCCTGAGTTTCTTGGTGGATTTTTACACTTCTTGTAGCAATGGAAAGCGGAATGCTCTACAGAGGAGTTATAAAATTTAGAACTTTACCTTAACTTGTCTCTACACTACCTGACAGATCTAAAAATACATAAAATGGCACATTTTGAAGTCAGTTGTCGCAGTATTTTATTGCTGAACAGTAAGAATGAGTCTATGAGGTGATTGAAGTTTTCACAGGTTCTTAGACAATTCCTTTAGCAGTCTTGTGGCAGAAATTTTTTTTTATTATAACACTTTTTTGGCCTACATAATAATTTTGTCTTCAAAACTCACAATAATTCATTGAAACTAAAGTAAACTTTTACAACAAGTAAGTACATTGTAAAGTATTCGTTCCTGTTTCCATTGGTACAAGAAGTGTTAAAATTTGTCAAGACACATGGAAGTTTGTGGCCCACAATGTATACGGCATTCTGTTTACATATTCTGTCCTGTGCATGTGCATAAGACGGGAGAAAATGGATGTCAAGTAAATTGTAGGGGTGTACCGGATTTCACTTTTCCAAATCCGGCCGGAGCTGGATCGGGACGGATTTGTGAACTCAAATCCGGCTGGAGCCGGAACCGGAGCCAGATTTGAGAATTTAGTTCAACATAAAACAACATCAGAGCTAGAGTGAGTCAAATAAGTCACTTAGCATTGTCTATAATCAACATTAAATGATAAGTCTTAATTGCACATGTTCAAAAACTCAACATAAAGTAAAATCAGAGCCAGAATGAGTCAAATGAGTCTCTCCAACATTTAATCTAATTGAAATGTCACACGTCCCAGAGGTGGCGGTTGAACAAGAAGATCAATGTCTCTGGATTTTCGGGTAGAAGACGACAGTCGTGGTCAGATATAATGTCGCCAGCTGTACTGAAGAGCCTCTCTGATAGGACACTGGTAGGTGGTGGTGCCAGGAATTTGTGCGAGTGGTGGTGACAACTGAGGAAACCTGTGCATGTTCATCTTCCACCAGGAAGCAGGATGAGTCTGGCGGCTGATAAGCGGCTCAGACAAGAACTGATCCAATTCTGCACTTATAAAGTTGCCATCAGCTGACATGTCCTGAAGTATTGTGTCAAAACAATTCCGGAGACTGGATCCTGTTTGCTTCTCCATAGACTGTTCACTACTACTCACAGAGGTACAAGATTCCAGTAGAAGTTCCAGTACTATTAGCTGTTGTTAAAAATATTACCATACGGGACAGCTGCCCCAAATCCGGTCAAAATTCTGGCCGGAGCCGGATTTGGCCGGATTTCCAAAAAAGGGCCGGATGCCAGATTTGCCGGAGCTGGGTCCTGTTTGCTTCTCCATAGGCTGTTCACTACTACTTACAGAGGTGAAAGATTCCAGTAGAAGCTCCTGTACTATTAGCTGTTGTTAAAAAATATTACCATACGGGACAGCTGCCCCAAATCCGGTCAAAATTCTGGCCGGAGCTGGATTTGGCCGGATTTCCAAAAAAGGGCCGGATGCCAGATTTGCCGGAGCCGGAGCCGAAATCCGGTACGTCCCTAGTAAATTGAAATTTGTTATTGAAGAAAGGACTGTTCTGAGCTGTTACAAAATGTGGAATTATGCATCTATCATATGTAATTGACCCCTGCAAAATGTTTTGGACTTTTTGAGGGTGTAAGCCATTTTGTATAGATGATTGACACCCACCCTCCACAAAAATCCATCCATTCATCCATCCATCCATCCACGCATACATTTACTTCAGGAACCAAAAACCATAAGAACAATACAACGGCCAAGTTGCGTGCTTCAGCGTCACGATCTGCAGACAGAGGAGACATGTTTATTCCTCGGGCAAGGCTGAGGCAAGGCGAACGAGCATTTCCTGTCGCTGCTCCGCGTCAGTGGAATCGTCTACCTACTGAGATCCGCTGTATTTCAAACACTGAACAATTCAAGCAGCATCAAAGACGTTTCTGTTGTTCTGATTGTTGATATTTTATTTAAAGACATTTTTAGACTATTTTATATGCCCCTTCAATTTGTAGACCACTGCTGTTCTGGTTTTCCTGTAAATGGCAGTATATAAATGTCCTTTATTATTATTATTATTATTATTAACACAGAATATAAAAAACACAGTGTAGATTGTAGAAAGAAAAAGCACAAGAAATATTAACACAGAATATAAAAAACACAGTGTAGATTGTAGAAAGAAAAAGCACAAGAAATTAAAACAGACTACAGTTTATGTAAAATCTAATAACAGATACATGACTGCCTCGACTGACTTTCAAGTTACTCTAGTGTAGTATAGTGCAAATGTAACTAATAATGTCATTGCAGCCGATAGTCCACAGTTGACGAAAAACAGTCACACTAGAACCAAGATCAAACACACAATCTTTGTAACACTGTCAGAATGTTTATATCTAGAAAATGTTATATGGCTGTGTTAAGTGTCAGAAGGTCCATGATTCCATGTGTAACGATTGTCTCTGTTGTTGTCTGTGTCTGTTTGCCTTGTGTGTGTGTCTCATTGTGTCTGTGTCTGTGTGTAATGTGTTTATCTCTCACTGTGTCTGTCTGTATGTCTATCTGTTTCAGTGGCGATGAGTCGCCGACATCATGTGCAGAATTCACAGCCCAGAAGGTGAGTCTGCGCTCCTCCGACCATGTCATACTTTGCGGTTAACAGAAACGTGCCTCGTGGAACACGACCCAACTACTTACAATGTCGTCACATGCAAGCCTGTTTATGACGTATGTTGTTTTCCTACATATCAACTTTATTTCGCCATGAATGAATGATAGCATACAGTTGACAGGAGACCAGGAGACTAAAACAGAACATAACATGGTGTCATAAGAGTGGACCCGTCGAAAAAGTCAGCTTTGCAGAAATCGACAAAACGTCTTCAACGGTGACACTTTTGTTATTTATAACGGAATTATTCTGTTTATACAGGGTGCAGCTTAAAAAAATGACCCAACACCTAAAATGTGATTACTCAGTAATATCTGGAAATTTTTGCGCCAAATTTTGCACGGTTGTTCAGGAGGGTGCTGTCCATTAATGTGCTGTTTCTGGTTGAAATAACTTTATGTATACGAAATTAGCGGAATGCCAAGTTCGAATTTTGCTATTGTACATCGTTAATTGTTATCTTCCGAACAATTATTTCCACATTTACTGAAAAAAAACTGGAAGTTGAGCTTCGTAAAATTGACACATAAGCGTACTAGTGTGTGTGGATCGGCAACGAATTGCAAAACTGGTAGCGGCAGGCCGAAAATGGCACGAACAGTTGACGCATGCATGGAGTTACGCATGCTGTTCGTTGTTTGCGACACGTTCAACGTTCTCAGCTGTTCGCACTGTTTTCAGCCTACTACTACCAGTTTTGAGCTTCGTTAAAAATTTTGCCGATCCAGTGACAGTCCGCGTACATGAGTACGTTTACATATCAATTTTACTGAGCTCAACTTTCTCTTAATCAGTAAATTTGGCAATAATTGTTCGGAACGAAACATCACAAACAAATAACGATGTGTAACTGCAAGTTTGACTTCATGCTAATTTCGTGTACGTAAAGTAATTTCAGAGAAAAACAGCACGTTAATGGTCACAACCCTGCTAAACAAGCACACAAAATTTGGCGCAAAAATTTTAAAGGGTTACTGAGTTATCACATTTTAGGTGCTGGGTCATTTTTTAGCCGCACCCTGTGTATCATTCAAAAGCTTTCATTGTAATCTTTCAGATGGTGTAATTATTTTTGAGATATAGTGAATATTTTACTGTGTCTGGTCCGTTCTTACCTGGTACTCTTAAGCACGTTTGCTGTTTGCAGCATGAGATTATTACAGATAAGTAGACACGGTCTATTCTTAATCTAACAAACACCAAAACAGTGGACCACAGTGACTTGGTGCAAACCGTACATATCGTATCATCATCATCATTAGTAATTTATAGTGCGCCGTTTACAAATTTAAAAAAAGAACAGCGGTGCATTACATAGTCAGTAAAACCAAAACTACATATTGTATTATCATTGTTATCATTGTTACTCTTAAATCATACATGTTATGTATTATCTCATCATTTTGAATTTTTCCTGTTTAAAATTGTCTGTAATGTTGCTGTAATACGTATGGTGTCTTTCGATGCACGTATATGATGTATTTGATTTTGGTCGTTGTATGTGTGTGTTTCCTGGCAGACATTTTCGTTGGTCTATGAGCGAGAAAATCCTCAACGGTTTCATGTTGAGTTTGTCAAAGGAGCGATCATACAAGCGTACACATCCACAGACTGGTAATGCTGATGATTATTGTGATAATGATAGATTGGGATAATGTAGATATATATGGAATTCTTTTAAGATAATACCATATAAAATATAGAGGGCAGAACACTCATGCACGTTATTTTGATGGCCTTGTTTTTATGTAAACCAGGATTAATGAGTGCCTCCAGCTTTTACTGACTGGGAGGGGGCATGCGGCATCCACTCTTAACATAAGGGAGCTGAGTATTGCATGCATTTATGTCTCTTATAACAAATAAATTGAAAATGCAATGGCACTACACTGTGTGTCAAAAAAACACACCAACTGTGAATCCGTATAGCTCGAAATTATAACGATCGATTTTAAAAAGCAAACTGAAGCATACAAACTCTATTCTAGAGTATTTTGAATATCTCTGCCAAATGTCATCAAAATCATTTTTTTTAATTTTTGAGCTATACTGTTTTAAACTTGGTGCACTTTTTTGAGACACAGTGTATAATGTACATGCACATTTTGGGGAGTGGAAGATGTGAGGAGTGGAGGAGAAGGGTGGTGCCGGTAGTGTATTGAGTTCTGCGGCTGAAAATACAGGCCTGCTGTAATACACTTCCCACGAGACTGTCTGAACAGTGAAGCGTAGTGGTAACGGCTTACTGGTTTTGCCATTTTATACCGAATATGTGTATCTGTCGTGGGGCACCGGGCCATGTGGAGTCACCACTGTGTGTGTGTTATCTAGTTTTGTTCAAGTTATCATTTAAGATGAACTGGCAGGATTTTCAAGACTCACTGTACAGAAATGTTCTCTGAATGTGCCAGGTCCATTCACTGTGCAAGTTGATGCTGACCGTTGCAGCTGGAGTGAGTTTAGTCGAGGCCGTGTCACCATTCAACAGTATTGTATCATACAGCTGACTTCTGCATGCCGTCACTGCTGACGTATGTTGTGACATTATGTGGAATTGACAGAATATTTCGATAAGATAAGATACAGACGAAAACTTCAAAGATAAAGATAGAGATAATGATATGTCACAACAGTTTCTAACTTGGTGCTATTGCTTTTTTTGGCTGTTATATATAAACATCAGTTCTCGCTGATGTGTACTTTATGATAATGTAATAACGCTATTATCTATGCATTTGTTAGCTCTGATTGTTTATGGCTGACTGCTATACTAGTGGAATGGCATAAACATGTGTGATTTTATCTCTGTATCTTTCTGTTTCTTCTTTCTTTGTTTTCGTTTTGTGCCTCGCGCTTGTTCTATAAGAAAATGATTAAAAGTCAACACAGATCTGGTGATAAACTGTTACTTACTGTACCGCAAACATTGTTAACATTGTCTGCCAAAGCCTTTAGTGTTAGTGCATCTGCTGTCTGGAACTCTCACTCATTTAACTGTGGATCCTGTGTTCTGTTCAGTACACTTTTGCCTGTACGCTAAAGATAGAACTGTTTGACACTGAGCTTACTCCACCTGGTCACTGCCATCTCGTGCCTCTGATTCACTTGTGACACATGATGCTATATAAATCTTGTTTGATTGATTGGTTGATTATAATAAAGTCGAAGTTGAAGTTTCTGTCAAATCCCAAAGACAAAGATTAACATTAAGGCACGTGTGAGAATTACAGCCTGTTAAAAGTTCATGCCACAGCAATTCCCATCAACTTTTGGTGATAGACCTTTCCAGAGAAACTCTAGAAGAAATGGGCTAGTTAAATTTTTTTTAATCATTTTTATTCATTTATTTCCTCATACATACAGTCATTTATTTGCCATTTTCATTCATTTATTTCCTCATACATACAGTCATTTATTTGCTGATTTATGTGTCCATCTATCAACCTGTCAATTAACTCTTTTAGAGATTTTTTTTGTTCAGTGAATCATTTATTTTATTCATTTCATAAAATGATAGTTATTAACGGAGTCGCTCTGAAGTGGTTTCTCTCATACGTGCATGACCACACCCAGTATGTTCACTGTGGTGTCTCAAGTTCTTTGGTCGTCCACCTGCTCTGTGGTGTTCCTCAGGGCTCTGTGCTCAGGCCCATCTTATTTATTCTGTAAACCGCCGACCTGTTCGCACTTATTGCCAGATTCGGTTTGTCGCCACACCTCTATGCTGACGACACAGATTTTTGTTGCTTGTCCGCCAGCCGACGTCGATGTATTCTTACTGAATGTCAGAGTGTAAACATGTGTCTCAGCGCTGTTGCAGACTGGATGGACTCTTACCTGTCTACAACTAAACGACAAAAGCGAGTTTCTATGGTGCACATCTAGCCATCGGCAGCATCTTCTATCGGCTATAGGTCTTCCATCACATGTGACATCTGCACCATCACTCGCAATATTCAGACAAAGTTTTAAGACATTTTTTCACCTGTCATATCCAGACCTGGTCATCTGATTTGCTGCACTGCTTTGTTAAATTTGCGATAATTTTCGTTATTTAGGTTTCACTAAAAATCCCAATGATGATGATGATGATCATAGTTTAAGATTAGACTATGTATTTAGCAGTGAAGCATTGCTGATAATATTAATGATCTCTATATTTCCCCAGTGTCTGTAGTTGGTGCTGTGAACTGGTAGTACAGTCGGCTGTTCTGTGTGTGAAGAATGCGTGAGAAGGTTGGAATGAAGGTCATGCGTGCAGTGAAGCGTAACAACGATGGAGACAGTTATTTGACAATTGATATGCTCTGTGCACTTATGCAGGTTTCTACCATTATGTATTCAGCATTGCCTTCAGTACGTGAGTAAGTAAGTAAGTATCTGGTGCAGTTGGCGGTACAATGGCACTGTTCCTACTAACCTTCTGGTTTGGCAAACCTGCCGTCTGTGGGATTTTTACGTGTTTTATGTTTTCTTGTGTCTGTTTATTGTAGATAGGTAGATGACTATATTTTGTTTTTTTTGTGTTTGGTTTTTTGTTTGTTATTACTGCAGTGCAGTGTATGAAATGCCCCCTAGGAACAGGATTTTACAAATTTCAACCCCACATACAAGCTAATCCCCTTAAACTCTCCACCCCAAAATTTTCAAATTTTCAAATTTAATTATTTATTACATGTCTTTGTCTTGATCATGTTCCCATTTTGTTTATGATACTACGAACTGTGTATCGTGATTTCAGATTGCACAAAATGTCATCACTGTGGTTATAGTTCATGCCAAGTCAAGTAAATTCATGCCTTGACATGCCCTCCTGAGTAAGTAAGTAATTTTAAGTAAGTAAGTAAGTAATTTATATATCATGTCTGGAAAAAAGATGCCACAGTATTCTAGCTTAACTTTGACAAATTAGACACAGTTTTCTAATTTTTGGCAGGAATCATGCTGATACTTCAGTTCCTAAAACGTTAGTAAATTTAGCCAACACTGCAACATCGTTACATCTGACGTCATCAAAAGTGCCGTTTACAGACAAAGATGGGCATTTAACAAAAGCTTTTCAAAGTGAAAAACATGATGCTGCAAATCTATTGCTGAAAAATATGTCATCAAAAACTGGAGTCGTCGCTGATTAAATTTTTTTGGAAAAATTGATAAATTCGGTTCTGTATGGTAGCGGTCGTCGCGCAACTTGATCATGCCATATTGTTCAGTTCAGTGGCGTCGCGCAGTCACGGTATCAACATGCGTTAAGTGTGACGTTACACATTGTAAACATTGATTATGAGTTAAGCTAGCATTAATAACTTTTATATCAACTTCTAGTACTGCTATGGACAACTCAACAATATGCACTAACAGACTTCTGTTTTTTTGTGGAATTTTGTCCCTTTTTTGGCGTTGTTGTGTAATGGGTAGGAGAGCGTTTCTTCTTGCAAGGTAAAGTAGCAACATTAATTAGTTGAGGTGGACGTTTGTTTTACTGTTAGTTTGTTAGTTTGTTCTTAACTTTATTGATGTTAGTTGGCAAAAATTATGAGAATGCATTTTAATTTTCTAAAGTTATTAGACAGAATATTGTTGTATCTTTTCCGGAGGTGGTACGTGATAACGTCGTTTCAGATTACATTGCAATTTCGTCATCACTACAGAGTGATGCGTTAATATTACGAAAAAATTTTCTCTTTTCTTAGTAAAGTGTGTCCTCGGGATGCTTCGTGCCACAAATAACGAAACTGTGTCTACATTTGTTAAAGTTATGCAGAGAGAACTGTGGCCTCTTTTTCCGGAAACGGTGTATAGTGCATTAGCTGTAAAATAACCTGTAATGCTTGTCTGACCTCGTGAGTTGTTGTGTACTCTGTGTGTATGCTGGACACTGAACGACAGTACTGTGTTGAATCTTTCAGTACTGTGACTTGAGTTCTGTTTCGTGTTGTTATGTTGTGGAAATGTGAACTGTGTGACAGTACGACAATGGCTGAAGAGTGGAGAGTTAAAGAGTGAGTCTGGTGAGCCGCTCGGCTCTACGTTTGATCTGCCAGTGCCACTCACTGTTGCTGCTGCTACATTACAACAGATCTGCAGTGCACAATTCACCAGGTAACAGCCACTCATGTTCTATACATCTGTGTATGCTGTATATTACTGAGATGAATTTTTCCAAAACTGAAGTATTTAATAATCCACCTACCAAGACGTGATTCTGCGACACTAACTTTGGGCATATCCTGAAGATGCATTTCATTTTGAGGGTCCCATTATGTAGTGCTCAGACCACAGATAAGGGGCCAGTGCATTGTGTGGTGTCTGTTCACTCTCGAGCTATCATCGGTACTCCCTTTGCCTGCCCTGTAGAAGGGTGGCTAGGCTGAGTTGACCTGGGTGGCTGATTACATAGTGAGATGTACTAATCTGGCCCATCACTGAATAACTTTGATGGTTGTCAAATCCCGGTCCATAATCGTCAGTCAAGGGGTATCAGTAGGTAATACAGTTGTCCACGGAATTTTGAGCTGAGCCGCACAATGTGCCTGTTTCCGTTGAATTTCTACATTTTTGCAGAATTTTGCGCAATTCAGTAGCAGGGCTCCCAGTTGTCCTGAAATTCCTGAAATTTCACAGTTGTCCTGAAATCAGCAATTGTCCTGAAATTTTACTCATTTGGTCAGAATGTCCTGATATGGACCTTTGTTATGCTGTCACTACACTTTTTTACAAGTCATGACTACGTTTATGTTGCTGACGTTGAGTGTCAAGTAATGTTTTCTTTTGTGACATTTTGTTGTTTTATGTGTAACATTGCCTTAGTAACATTTTAAGGACTGCAATACTGATCTGCTTCAATGATTAACATTTATGAGCACAGAAAAACGTGCATTTTCTGTGTCTTGAGCCTCGTGAAACCGACAAAAGTGTCCTGAAATTGTCCTGAAATTTTCTAAAAATTTGGTCCTGAAATTTCACTTCTTCTGCTGGAAGCCCTGCAGTAGGCCTACTGGCCGATGATGAGGGGACAAATGCAGCATATTTTCGTCGAGTTCAGGCAGCCTTAGAAAATTATTTATGACATGATTGTGCCGTCAAATATCCTGTGTGACTGACACTCGAGATCTAACAGCAGGAGTATTGAGAATATCGATCTTGTCTGAAATATTGCAAGATTATTAGAAACATTGTGCCTTTGCGCTATAGAAATTGATCATTGATTGATTGATTGAATCCTGCCACTAACCCTGTCCCCTATCCATAGACCTGTTAGCCACTATTGTGGACAGCTGGCAACGACAGGGTGACGTTTCTTTGTTCGCCGTAAATAATTTACGTACCTAAAACAGATGTTTGCCATATCCTAATTTTGTTCATGCCTGCGTCCACTGCTTTATGCGGATTTGAATCTCAACGAATCTAAGCAGATCACATTCAGCGCATTGACCGAGAACGATCGGATGTTGATTATGAATGCAGCCAGTACCCAGGCTGTGTGGCTCCCACCTAGCAGGCCGCAGGACACCAACACGTGCCTAGTATAAAAGTGCGTCGCTGAAAGACCGCAAGCCGTTTGCACTTATTGTACTTGACGCCCCCTGCCCCGATGGAACCCTGAGCATATCCGCATACACTTTATAATAATAGTAATAGTAATAGCGCCGACAATTTCTAACGCGCCGTAACATGAATAGTCATTACAAGGGCGCGGCGTGGCTAACAATTTGTGACAGTCACTGGATAGAGTGAAGATAAGTCTTTAATGCCGTCTTGAAGGGCCCGATTGTCTCTAATGTCCGTAAATGCGCCGGCAGCTGGTTCCATGCCTTTGGGCCCGCCACAGCGAATGCACGGGAGCCGAAGTGCGTGGCGGAGGAGCTGACCACGAGGTCGCCGCGAGTGGCGGATCGAAGTCTCTGTCTGCTGCCGACTGATGTAACTGGCCGGCAGAGATCGGCGATATACGGCGGTGCCAGACCATGGAGCGCCTTGAACGTCAGCAGACACAACTTGAACTGGACGCGCTGTGGGACGCGAAGCCAGTGAAGGCGATCCCGCAGCACGTGCTTGATGTGGTCGTGCTTCT
>Ga0209788_1000249_pt1 | contig 13571 bp, 18 predicted proteins | sample WorMetLIZISLAND1_2_FD_187415 | JGI IMG/M metagenome (GOLD analysis project Ga0209788, IMG submission 187415) | Marine gutless worms symbiont microbial communities from Max Planck institute for Marine Microbiology, Germany - Olavius clavatus LIZARD... ...
GCAGGGACCAATGCAGCGAATAATGGTGGCCTAAGAGGGCGATGTTACAGCTGCAATGCATTCAGCCATAAGCGGGCTGAGTGTCCCCAAGTTAATAGGGGAGGGGAGGGCCTGGAATCTGTTCACAGTGCCATCTTTTTCACCCTCCACATATCCAACGTTATGTGCGTCCCGTTTATGCCGCTGCGGCAGTGCGGCTGATAATGGTTTGCGTCGTTATGATGAAGATCTGAATGGTCGTGATGTGTATGGCGAATATGGACATTTTGTACTACCTGTATGTGTGAATGGTTTTGACGTTCTTGGATTACATGTGCTCTGGAGGAGATCGTACACCCGAATTTGGTGGAATAGCACTGGCGAATTCGTATTTTGCCGTGGAGCGCTTGACAATGGAACTGTGGTGCATAAGATGTCACAATTTGGAAATGATAAACAGAACCCAAACACGCCCAGAAACAGTATTGGTCTGGGCATAGCCATGCGATGTGAACCAGATGCGGGCGTTAACATTACTGTGGCAGCTCGAGATATTGACACGGCTGACAGATAGGAATTGAATTTGGGGGTTGACACGCCCTGCAGCGCCGATGTGGAGACAGACCATATGACTGGCGATTCGATTAACACTCAAGTACCGAACGACGAGATCGAGACAGCGCATGATGATGGTGACGTTAATTATAATCTGACACACAACGGACTGGGTAAAAACCAGACGGTAGGAGACGATATTAATGTGACACGGCGGATACTGAGTGAATTGACAGACGATAGTGCACGACCAACAGACGAAGTTGGTATGATGCAGACCGGCGATAATGCGAGCGACAGGCAGACTGTTGAAGTGACTGGCGGTGGTGGTAATCAGCCAGGGGTCGACGACGTCGTGGGCGATGCATTAGCGAACCCTGATCGGACTGGAACAGATGACTTACAGGAGACTGACAGGACAGCTGTCAAGACTGTTGAGGAGACGACGGCAGTAAATGAATTGACTGATGAATTGGGCAGGCGGTTGGACTGTGACGTGGACAGATCCGTTCAAGTGTGTGTGACACGGTAGCTGGCGAGACAATTAACACTGATGTTTATCGTGTAATAACCAGGGTGACAGCGCGAACGGCCAGAGACGATAATGGTGACGACGACAGACACCGACGACGTGCGGGTAGCGTGCGGGCAGACGGGCAGGACGACGTTGACATGACTTCATTAACCGATGAACAACAGACCTTGCGTGACATGCAGCAAATTGACATGACAGATATCGGGAGACAGACGACGGAACACTGGAACTGGAGACAGACAGAAACCAGTGATGAGTTTAAACGTGCCCAATGGACTGATGCTGGATTAGCGACGCTGTGGGACCGTGCGCAGGCTGGCAAGACCAGCTTTTGCATCTGTAACGGCCTACTGTGTCGTCGGGCGAATTCGGGGCAAGACCCTACAGGCGATGGATACGTGCTGGTAGTTCCTGCAGCGTATGAAGGAGAGATACTTCGGTGCGCTCACAAAACCCCATTAGGAGGTCATGCAGGCATAAAACGGACACTGCAGCACGTTGAAAGTGAATTCTTTTTCCCGAAAATGCGAGCTAAGATTACGCAGTATATTAAGCATTGTCATGAATGTCAGATGGTGAGAGAGATCAAACTCAAGGATAGACAACCATTACAAATGATACAGGTCATAGAGCACTATCCCTTTCAGCACATCACTCTTGATTTTTTAGGGGGTCCGTTGCCTACTACTACTAAGGGGAACAAGCAGGTTCTCACAATTGTTTGTAATGCAACTGGATGGGTTGAGGCAATTCTGCTTAGAAACTGCAAGGTGCAGACCGTTGCAGATGTGTTGATAAGGTTCTTTTGTGAAAAAGGCTTTCCAAACCGAATCACGTCAGATAATGCCGCTAGCTTCAAAGGCGAACTCATGACAGCTGTATGGGAAAGGTTGTGTCGCGACCAGTGCGACTAACGCGAACTGTACGACCACTCACTAGGTGGCGCCGTTGCGCTGTATTAACTGTAGTCTGTTTGCTGTATATTTTTAAAATCATCATTTAGTATATCTAGAACATTGACTCTTTTACGTTACCATATGTTATGTTTGTCAGTAATTTTTATTGTTGCATAACTAGTATAAATACACAGCCGCACACACGCACACCATTTCTAAAGTGCATTTTCGTGCTATGCCTGAGGCCATTTTGCCTCAGGCTTCGTCGATTGTCTTACTATAAAGCGAGTTCGGCCGTTGCTGCCATAGCCGCCAGTGAAGAACTGACGGTAGGTCTTGACGGCTCTGCCGCTATTAGAGTAAACATTCTCCCAACGTCGGGGAGGACTCGATAGCCGCCGCAGCCGTACGGTGCGAACCTGACGGTTAGGTTGGTGCTTGGGCCCGTCTGGTAGTTGCGGCTTGTCGTGGACACTCGGGGTTTGACCGTAGTTTGGCGGTGTTGAACCGACTTTGCCGGTCAGATCACAGGTCTCCCCTGCCGGCCATCGCTTTCAGACGGGACCGGGAATCTCGCCGCAGCTGCCCGCTGTCAAACCTGATGGTTAGGCTTGTGAGTCCTTCACCCAGCGTCGTTATAAACCCTTACTAAATAAAACCTCCCAGCGCGTAGCACGTCCCATACTGTAGCGCCCATATAATCTTGGTGTTTACCATGCATCTGCAATATTAGCATTATAAACGAACGTGTACATAAAATAAAATAAGACAAAAGTATTTTCTGCGTTATATTTCATACTAGTTCCACTCTCCACTATTTTCACCATTAAAATAAAATAAGACAAAAGTATTTTCTGCGTTATATTTCATACTAGTTCCACTCTCCACTATTTTCACCATTACAAAGTCCAGTGCCACACAGGGCTGGCCTTACCCACGGGTCCCTTATCAAACCCCTGAGGTCTATCTCAAAAAGATAGGGTGGCGCCCAACTCCCACCACGCATCCATGCCATCTAGACGTACCCTGCAAGGGAGCCTCCAACCCTTGAACGTCACAATTGGTGCCCAACGTGGGGCCCTTTTGGCTTAAAACCACCTAATTCACCCTATTTTCTTCTTTCCATTTCCTGTTATAGCGGAACTTCTTTTTGCATCTGAACGCAGAAAATAAATAACAGCTTAGTTTGCATTTTCTGAAATAAATTCAGACTCAGTCTGCATTAATAACTAAGCTACCAGTAAGCTTATTTAAGTAAGTAAAACTAAATAAGCACGTTCACAAAGTAAAATAAAAACTCACTATGGCAGATGCTCACCCAGTAAATGAAGAAATAAAACGCTTACAAATGATACATGTATATCTAGAACATTGACTCTTTTACCTTACCATATGTTATGTCAGTAATTTTTATTGTTGCATAAAAAGTATAAATACACAGCCGCACACATGCACACCATTTCTAAAGTGCATTTTCGTACTATGCCTGAGGCCATTTAGCCTCAGGGTTCGTCGATTTAGAAGCAGAAATATCAGCCGCATCCCAATGCAGCCGCTCTGTTTTCAGAGATGATATTTCTCCGTATGAAAGCCCCCTAAGTTAAACCCCTTTGATTCAGTGCCTGCTCAACAACAACCACGTAAGATAAACCCTTTTGACTCAACGGCTACCCAACAACACCCAGCGAATACCACTCCACCCAGGCCACAGCCTGACAAACGCAAACAGGTTGAGCCCGGCCGTTACAATGGCAAGGAACCTGTACATGAATACCTTCTACAGTTCGAGCTTACTGCTAGACGAAATGGATGGGACGACGCTGAAATGGCAACCAGCCTTCTTTGTGTGATCATATCATGATGGTAGTCTAATGTTCACGGCCAGATTTAAGCTTACTTAATGCTTTAGATTATGCAATGGAATGGTACAGAATTTTCGAACAATGTTTTTGCACTCGTTCAAAATCTTTTGGTAATGTCTCTGCTATAGGCCTGTATCACACTGGGAATTTTTTGGATTCACAAAATGTACTGATGGATATATATGACATGTGCTTGCACTTGAATGTTCAGTCTGTCTTTCTTGCAATATTAATATTCCTAGAGGCAAAGACTAGCGTCAGCATTGCTCGTCCTGTATTCCTAGGAAAGGTGCAGAGAAGAGAAGGGGCGGGTGAATGTATCCCATTAGCGCAAGGGAAACCGAGCGTTAAGATGTTAGACTGGTGATTTGCTTTGCTTATCAATTAACCACGACTCCCTTCATTCCAACCCCAACAGACCAAACATGGTCTCGCAGATCTAAACAATGACAGGTCTGTTTTATACCTTATATACTCACATTCGTGATGTGGCATCTGTGCTTACAATCAACTTCAGTGGTGTGCTGTCTGCCAGTGTTACTCGTAAAATACTCATTAGGCATTAAACGGCTATTAGCACGAACACCCCAGCACAACCACCCTCCTCCCACCATTGGAAGACGACTGGAAACCTCAGGCATAGCCGTACGAGCCAGGGGATGCCCCCTAAGTCGGACGAGCAGAGCCATTATTTTTGGGCAAAAGCCACCAGCCAAAAATGAAAAAAGTAGTTATTAATCGAAAAAAAACGGATTTCATTCCACCCAGCGAGAAGTCTCCGAAGTCCGGGCTATTTGTTAACAGGTATCGGGTGGGGTGAGTCAAGCAAAGCATTTTGTAGGTTAGTATAGCAATTTCTTTCGGCCACTGTCAATATATTTTCACGCAAAGATGGCTCAGCCCCCTAGAAACAATTGGCACGCGCACGCCTGTACTGTTTGGGAACCGAAATCGCCAGTGGGGTTATATAATCGCCAAGGAGGCTAACGTACTAAATTTGTTGATGTACAGGGAACATACAGCTCTCCACTGTGATCAAACATCAGTCATGCTCTGAGCACATAGCCGCCATTGAAGCTGATGCGATGAGGCGGACAATTGTTCATGCCGAAACTATGCTGGAACGAACCACAGGCTTCTGAGTCTCCTGTCATATCTGCCAGTGATAAGACACTGTTTACAACAGCGTATTTTGCGGCACAACGTGGATTCGCGAACGACTCTGTGAACAGGATTTTTGAATTGCAGAGATTTAATGGAACAGAGTGTAACTACGTTGATCTTCACAGCACCACGATTGCTGACGTACAATGTAGTCTAGCGGCTGTGTTAGACGGCCAACTGGAAGGAAAGCGTAGCGGTTCTAATTTTTTCGGCGTGCTTGTCGACAAATCGACAGATATTTCTGTGTATAAAACGTTGATTATGTATTCTGTTGTGGCGTTGTTGCAACAGATTTTATCGGGAATGTTCGCGTGCCTGGTGGCAAGGCTGAGACGTTGGCTGCAGTCATTGAAGCTGAGCTGGTAAAACTTGGCATTAATTTAAGTCAGGTAGTCGGCTTAGGCAGCGACGGCGCTTCATTACAGAAGTGCCGTCGCTGCCTAAGCCGACTACCTGACTTAAATTAATGCCAAGTTAATTTAAGTCAGGTAGTCGGCTTAGGCAGCGACGGCGCTTCTGTAATGACAGGCCATATGTACTGTAGTGTCAGTGACGAACGCCGACTGCTGATGATGCTAGGCTATACCATATAGCAACCCTACGTCACACCTTGCAGGGCGTGCATGCAGAACGAGATACGAATTAGTCATCGCTGCCATCAGTGCCAGCTGCCGGGGCTGTTACTACTGGAGAAGGTAGGCAGCGTGCTGCAACAGACTGAGACAGTCGCCATGTGGGTGGCTGGACGAGGCGACGGATGCTTGTACTAATTCAACAATGGTGAATTAACTCATTGTGTTTGTTTTGTTGCAGGTTTTTAGTTTTACATTATTATTGTTTTGATTCATTTTCTTCTTCTTTCACATTTGTATTTGTCATCTTTGTCTCTCAGTTGATGCCCTTCATTCAGTTTCTGTCTTCTTTCCATTCTTCCTATAATCTTGTCTTGTTTTTTCTTCTTCTTTATCTTTTTGTTGTCGTTTTGCATCTTACGTTAACATTTTAGTTAAGTGTTATTTATTTCACATTATCATTTTTGTTGTTTTATTTCTTTCAGTTTGCGGTTTACAATACATTTTGTTTTAGTTACGGTCTGCTCTCATCAGCGCCGTGGTAAACGCTGTGCAGTGGACGTGCAACACACGGTCGTCTGGCAGACTGTTGCCGAAGAGGCCCATACAATATTAATACTGAACTGAATACTGAACATAGTGACATTACAGAGTGAAATACAGAGTACTGGAGATATCTGCTGTATACATATATTGGACAACTCATACGAACTGACACTGTACACAGTTGACTAGACGTGTAGACTGTAGACATTGGACTAACATAAACGTTTGACGAAAGTTAACTGCAGTTTGTGTTTGTTTTGTTGCAGGTTTTTAGTTCTTTCAGTTATATTACAGAAAGCATATACAGAGGATATACAGAGATTATGAAACTGCGAAAGGCTATGCTCAATAGTTGAGAGGCTATGCTCAAGAGTTGAACAGTAATAAAGTTTGAGTTCATACAAAATGTGTTTCTGTGTTGTTATTGCCTGCAAAAGTAAACTGCAGACAGACGGCATGGCAGGAACCGGTCTGTGTGGGTTTCACTGTCTTTCTCAGTGTTTGACTGGCAATCAGGGGTCATACCGTGATGTAATCGAGGACTGCATTGGAGTTTTCCAGAACATTCCCGAGTTGTTCCGTCTTCGTACAAATTTTGGATCACGACATGACTCATTGATGACTCTAGAGGACTATAGATCGTTCATGAATGACGCAGTTAGTCGTGTAGATGCCGGTTTGAAAATTGATACAGATGCTTGGTGTGAAGACGGACACTTTGCTGCTATCACCCTTCTCTATGACATTGCGATATTTACATACTCTCTCGTGAACAAACAGTGGCAAGTGTTCAACGAGTGTGCAAGAGGAGGGTACGTAACGTTGCTGAGTTTGCCAGGACATTTTGACTTACTGACTGGGTTGAACAGAGCACCTGAAATCCCACATGGAGCGCATACGCACGGTGTGACTCGTAACACATATGATTAGTCAGAGGCTGTATGGCAAAGTTTGCAGCGTCATTATTCGTTCACATATGTCTATGAACTGCCGCACGAATTTACTGGTATTGACGTACTTAATCGACCAGTAGTTTCAGCGAAGGCAAGAGAGAACTACTCTACCATATCAGGTAGGCCTACGCCTAACAGAAGTGCAACTGAACAACAAGAACAGTGTTTACAAGTGTGATTTTGCAGGCTGTAACTATGTCAGTAACAATGCTACGTCTGTCTGTATGCACCAAATAAAGTGTCATCGAACGACACATTCACTGACTACAGGTGTTACAGGCAACTTGAGGCAGAACAGTGACATTTTCTGACGACACACGTTCCATGCCGTCAAGGTGACTGTCAGATCAGCTTCTACAGACACAGAGTGGAAGACAGTTGTAACAAAAAAGAAACGCATGTATGAGTGTGACTTTCCCGGCTGCCGGTATTCTAGTAAGAAATTTTGAGCGGTGAATCTGCACAAAGTGACAAGTCACAGTTTGAAACCATCTCCTCCTACGCTACCTGAAATGCAGCATGTAAGTGGCGAACAATGCCCTGGTCATCTTGAAACTGACAGAGAATCAGAAATGAGAAAGGTGGCGAAACTGATGTAGACATAATGGAGATGGCCAGAATCATGCGCCACAGAAAGAGAAAGTCACCAATAAGATCTACTGAAACTGTATTAAGTCTCACAACCAGTCATGAAAAAACAGGTAAAAGGAAAAAGAAAAACAGCTGACAATTACAGTATTCAAAGTTGTAGTCAAAGCTCTGTGTGTTGTGAGTCAGAAACAGATGTCAGTTGTAACGAAATTCTAATTTCCCAATTTCATTATAAAACCGCACATCTCTACTCATTTCTTTCATGTCACGTGACAACCACGATTATTGATTTTCTGGCGTCACTTGGGTTTGAGCCGTCGGTGAGGATAGACGGACGTGTTGACTTGAAGTTGAATGTTCTTGTCTTTTTTTGGAGAGAGTGTTTGATGTGTTAATCTGTAAGAATGACTTCGGATCGTTCCGAAGTTAAGGGTCAGTAGTTTAGTTAATACCATTTCCGTAATTGTTCGAGTTTGAACCATTAGAAAGGACAAGTATCTGACAGTTCGTATTGTAGGCAGCTGTCGGCCATTTATGAGACTATTTTAGCTAATATCAGTTCTTCGATTAGCTTATTATTGTAGTTCTTTGAATATTGATGAATCGAATACAGTACCACATTAAACTGTATAGAATGATTCTCATACATGTTATCCTGATGACTCTAGTAAACAAGCGACACCAACAGTGCCTGAAGAGCAACCTCCGGCAACCAAACGGCCAGCTACTTCACGAGGTCGACCAACAGTCACTGATGTCGATTTCAAATGGAAAAGGGCAACAGCTAAGCCAACCATGGACACTGTGGAGTACAAATACTGGGCAAGTAAATCTGAGCTCTGACGATCCTGAAGATGTTGACCCTGTTACTGTATTTGAACAAGTGACAGATTTTGGCAACCTACTCTCGCTAATTAGGGGACAGAGTGAGCTGTATATGAAACAAAAAGGCATTCCGTTTGCAACTAATGAAGACGAGCTCCGTGCCTTTTTGGGGACATGTCTAGTGATGGGCTATCATGTTCTTCCTTCGATTAGAGACTATTGGTCTACCCAACCCGATCTCCATATGCCGTTTGTAGCAAGTACAGTGCCATGGACCAGATTTGAAGCTATCCGTGCAGCTTTGCACTTCTCAGATAATGAGAAAATGTTACGACCCACAGTTTGACAGGGCTTTCAAAGTTCGCCCGTTGATTGACCACTTCAACCGTTGTTTCCAAGCTGCTAGAAAGGCAAGCATGCAACAATCGATTGATGAACATATGGTAAAATTTAAAATTATTATAAAGCAGTACATCCGGAACAAACCCGTGAATGGGGATTTAAACTGTGGTGCAGATGTGATGCTGTCTCAGGTTATCTGTACCAGTTTGACCTGTATACCGGACGCAAAACAGACACGGCCTCGGGGAAGGTGTGGTTATCATGCTCACAAAGTCACTGGAACAGCTCTGCTGTCAGATTTTCATTGACAACTTTTTTAACTCCCCACTGCTGCAGTTCAGGTTGTTTGAGAGGAAGATCTACCTGTGTGGTACAGTTCGTGCAGACAGAAAACATATGCCGAAGAACTTGAAACCAGATAAGGAAATGAAACAAGGAGACATGGACACCATGACTGCAAATGGTGTTACTTGTGTGAAATGGATGGACAATAGATCGGTACGGTACTGCTGTTGTCAAATTCTATGCCATGTTCAAATGACACATGTGCTAAGAAGACAGGCAGGATCTTCAGAAAAGCTGTGCGTTCCGTGTCCATCCATTGGTACTACATACAACAAATTCATGGGGGGCATGGATGTTATGGATCAGAAGAAAGTGTCATATGAGACGGACCGAAAGTCCAAAACAAAGCATTACTTGAGAATGTTCTTCGATCTTCTTGATATTGCTGTCAACAAGTCACTGCATTTACAGCCAGCTGAAAGGAGACTGTGATCCCGATTATCCCGATTACAGGGCAGTAACACTGCTGGAATATAGACAGATTATAGCAAGGGGTCTCATAGGTCGATACTCCAACAGACAGCGAAAAGCACCATCAGCACCGGTCAGAAGTTCACGTTCACAGTGTGTTCTTCCAGCACTGACGCTGGTACATTTGTTGTCAAGAAATGAACGATGCAAGCGGTGTGAAGTCTGGAATCGAAAATCGCAGACAGCTTCTGTGACACTTGTTGCATGCACCTGTGCTACACTAAGACATGCAACTGTTTTGCTGACTATCATGGTCTGAACAGTTCAACAGATGGTTAAATGTGTTGCGTCACTAGCGTGTCGCATGGACTTGTACCCTTTGAATGCAGTGACGATGTTATTTATGCAGCTACATGAACTTTTTATAATCAGAATGTTCAGCTGCTATGTTTCTGTAGGTTTCTATATAATTTTTTGATGTTTATGTAGGTCGCCAATGCAGTGCAGTCTGTGAGGAATTGTGCTCGCTTTTCGAATGACAGATTGTCAAATGTGGCCCGGAGAGGTAATGTTTGTTGCACCCTGCAAGTCATTGTGTTAACTCACTGCATAGTGATTACAGTCTATTCTAATTGTTGATGAGGAAAATATTAAAGAACTAAAAACAGAAAAATACGTGTTAAAACTACAAGAAAACATAACGCAAATAAAACATGCGTTTTTTACATCCCTAGTTGTTGTATTGCTTTTGACCTATGTGTATACTGTAGTACGAAGTATACCGTAGTATGGAGTGTGATATTCTGTTTTCTGTTGGTTTCTTCTAGGTTGAGTATGTCCATGTGATGGAGCTGACCAGGGAGAACCTGGTTGTTGTAGTGGGACTGCCGGCAATGATAGCTGACTTTATTGAACTATTTGGACACAGAGAGCCAGTGTTGTACTACGACACGACTTTCTCCATGGGTGATTTTTATGTGTCGACTCTGCTATACCGCCACTCTGTATTCCAGGGATCACCCATGATGCCCTTGCTGACGTTGCTGCATGAGCGTTGAAACCTTTTGTAGATCCTTTTATTGTTTTTGCAGTTCGTAATAACGTTCTTCTCTGTCCCTGTCTGTTATAGGTCGATGGCTACTAGATATTCGCCAGACAATATTCCGTTTCCACGGTACATCTGCAACATTTGTGGTCTCGCCGACAATTTTAACGGATTCATCCCAGCTGAGCACTCGGATCACGACCGCTTCTCGCTGACCTGTGGCATCTGCAATGTGGTTCTTCACAACCCACGGTTGGCGCTTATTCATCTATCTGACCATCAACCGCCGCTCGTCCGTCGAGTATGTCTCTCACCTCCTCCACCTCCGCCGGCTACTCCAGCATCTCTGACTCCTGAACTGTCCAGTATTCGCGCTTCCACCTCTGTGGTTCCTGAAACTATGGACTCACCTTCGTTACATCTGACTCCACCGGAGATTGTACAATCACCAGATACCTCACCGTCGCTCCAGCCGGCTCAGCGCTCCCCCTCCTCCACCGACTTCTACTATGCCATCTCCGCAGTCTGCTACTTCTGGTGATGAAATTCCGCGCTCGCCTTCGTCATGTTACTGCTCATCTCGTTGGTTTCGCAGCGATGGTTGCTCAGTTACCTCCTTTGACCTCCGACATGCCGCTGATGGCTACGACTCTCGCGCTTAGAGCACACTTTACTGTGCCGCCCTCGCCAGCTAGTACTTCGTTTTGCCGATTGCTCGACACTCAATTCTCCTCGGCCTTACCGCAAGCGCGCACTATGTCCGCTCCTGATATTGCTAGTGCGATGCTGCCATTGTACGAACATTGGTACAACGAGGCCTATTCCGATTAACTGTACTTTTTTTTATTATTTTCTTATTTTTATGTTAAGTCCTTTTAATTTCAACCCTTTTAATTAACTTTGTGGGTTTTATTTGTGTAGGTGGCAATATGAATCCGATCCGACCACCTAATCAGTATCCGTTCAGTCTTACCTGTCTCCGCTGCCGGCACGAGACGCACTCATACAATGACTTACGTCTGCACTACACCCAGTGGAAGAGCAAGCCCTTCGAGGTGTTTTGCCAGTGCTGTGCTGGCGTTTACTACACCAAGGGCGATTTGGTAAATCATTTGAACCAGCCAAACGTATATAGCCGCTTGCCATTGGCTTGCGATCCTCCGATTGCTTCTGGTGTTTTGACCTTTGGCCCGTCGGCCCCGGTGTCCGCGCCCTCCCCTTGACGGAAGTGAAGTTGCTTTCGTCATTTTGTTAGTGATATGGTAACTTATGATGAATTATTATTATTTGTATTAATGTAATCGCATAGATTGGGCTAGGGGACAATTATACTTTACGGGACCAAATACCAATCCATTCCAATACAAACAAAACACAAACGGATGTCTGGACGAAGGCATAAAGCGGATCCTCAGCTATATCTAAGTGTGTTGAAATGGCATGCTTCACGGCCGACCGTTCTGTGGTGTGGTTACACTTATAAAAAATACCTTGTGAAAAACGTCCGAAACAATGCATTGTAGCGAGTGCTAGCACTATACTATAATAAGAGTTGGCAATTATTTACTAGTTAACATTTACTTGCAGACTGTTAATATATGAGAATGAGCACATCGACAGCCAGCAGCGACACAGCCAGCAGCCCTGACTGGAAGAAGCAGAAACTTGATCCGTTCGCCGACCTGCGCCAATACACAACGCCGTCACCAAGCACCACATAGGGCAGGGCCAACAGCGGTCGACCCCCTGGTGTTCTCGCAGCAGAAGGCTGAACAGTTTCCGATACTGTCACTGACCACTAGGAGGCTGTTGTGTGTTTCCGCCAGCTCAGCCCAGTCCGAGCGCGACTTTTCGTCGGTAGGCCGCACGGTAACCGAGATGCGTTCCCACCTGTCCACGGACAAAGTTGAGGCCCTGGAGCTTGTGCGTTTGGGCATGCGTCTCGGCATACTGATTAATCGATTAAACACTGCATCAGACACATTCTACTGTCAATCTGGAAAACAAGCTCAAGCAGAAAGCTCGTTCCAATTTAGTTTGCACGACTGTTATAGGTGCATTTGCATCAAATAAGCATCAAATAAGCATGTTGCTTCAGTGAAGACTTTTCGTCATATTGATATCTTTGTTTCCAGATGTCATCCACACACTGCAGATGCAATGCTTACTGAATGTGTTGATGTGGCAAAAGGAGAACTGCAAGTACATGATGTATCTTGTAAGAAGCTAAAGAGCCAGTATGAGCATCTCTATTCATTGTTCCATGTGCAGGTCAAAGTTGCATCATCAGATTTCAAGAAGGCAATTGATTTGTTTAAGTCTGCTGAGGCATGGCCCTCTGAGTTGCTAGTGAGAAGATATTTCCCACCTAAAGATGGAGACAAATAGTCAGTTGTAGGCAAAATGTAGGGGGTTAAGGGGAAGTGAATAAGGATCCTAGATATAGTAGGTCTGTAGGCGGCGGCGACGTCGCTGAACGACGTCACGGGCGTGGCCTTGAGTGAGTGGCGTTTCCACGGCGCTGTCCCATTGGAAGAAAGTAACGCCTTAAGAAGCAGGGAAAGCGGGAAATCTGGGCTAGTCGTTGGAATGTACATCCGAGCTAGACCTTTGGCAAGGCATAAGGCGGCCATCGTATGAATATTGTGTGGATTGTACGTCATACTGTGAGGCGCATCGATCGTGTATCTGATACGTTGCTGGCGATGCATGCAATAAAAGTCGGATAGTCTCTAATTTGATCGGCTTTGGCTGGAAGAAACGTATAAGAAAACTATAGCACGCACACACACGCGGAAAATAACTTCAATAGGAACCTGCCTCCGCTCGGCACATTCCTTTCTGGAATGCTACTGGTGAAAAGACGGCGACTTTACGACAGACGGACTTGTGAGAGTTCGCTATATGGTGGCAGCGCACGGGATCGTCGAGACGCGTGTGTGTGCGGCAA
>Ga0209788_1000250_pt1 | contig 13568 bp, 16 predicted proteins | sample WorMetLIZISLAND1_2_FD_187415 | JGI IMG/M metagenome (GOLD analysis project Ga0209788, IMG submission 187415) | Marine gutless worms symbiont microbial communities from Max Planck institute for Marine Microbiology, Germany - Olavius clavatus LIZARD... ...
TGGGGTTAGGGTTAGGTGTGGGGTTAGGGTTAGGAGATGGGATTGGGCGAAATGGGGCAGAACTGGCTGGAGGTCACGAGGGGAGTGTGTTGTAGTGACGGAGAAAATGTCTGGAATTTTCAAGCAAAAAATCCACGGTTTAATGCACTTTTAATGCGAAAAACTGCTTGTGGCCAGAAAATGGACTGGAGGGGGCTTAATCGATGGACCTTGGGGCGTTGAAGATGTTCCACTGCCCTAAAACCCAGTCAACTCGCACCTTTACTATCGTTACAGAAGTTGGGGGTCAAACCAATTTAGGCCACTAGTAACCTTTATGGGTGTCATTTCCAATATGTAGTGATGGGCTGAAAATATTAACATGTTCAAGAAACATTGAAATAACTTTGTCATCATGTCGCTTACGACCTCAGCCAATTCATACCAGAAGAGTGCACTAATTTTCCACAGAGATCGTTGGAGTTTTGTGTATTGTACTTTTCAAAGTGTTATGGAAATAGATGCCTTTAGCCTGCTTCTGTAATGCTGTTTGCATTGCATTGTGGTTGTGTTGTTATGGCGTTATAGGAAAGGCGTTCAGCTACTTTGCCTCTAAGGAGTCCTGGATAAAGGAGGTGCTATACCACAAGGTGTCTGATGACAGCAGAGTTTGTTTGCTGAAGACAAGTTGTACACCATCTCAGCGCATCAGCCAGATTCCGCACAAGCTGTGGGTGTGCATCCACAAGAAAAGTGGAGCAATTGAGAAGGCATACTGCACATGCTTGGCAGGGTTACTACAAGTGTGTAAATGCTGTCCTTTTATGAACTCGTAAATGTGGCTAATATTTTGTTCTCTCAAGACAGATTTCAAGGTCAGTATTTTAAATCACTTTGAGCTTTGATACCGCACACCAGTGATACCGCACTGTTGTCTGTCTAAATGTACTAAAAACACGCAGTAAAAATAAAACACAGTGTAATGTTATATTATAGTCTATCGGAAATTTCTTATGAGAAACTATAGTATAGCCGGGAAAAGAGGCCAATGGCCTGCTTCCGAAGATATCTCATTAGCTTACCTTACCTTACCTATGATAAACAAGCTGGCCATAGGTAAGAGAAACACACAAGAAACGCAATACCAAATGTCATAACCAACAGCTGCAGGCCCCAGTACACCTGTAAGAAGTGATGAAGACCAATCCCAATGCAGAATATAGTGTCTCCTTGTTTTTTGACTCACGGTATAGAGTACTGTCGATCCAAGTTACCGCAGCAAAGAATTACACCTTTTACTAAAGCTGACGACAGTGTAAAGGTCCCATCGAAAGTGAAGGCTGAAGTAGCTGATGTAGCAGTGCAGATATGTACAGGGACTCTCAAAAATTTTCAGGGCACCCATATATAGGGCGCATCGTGCAGTCTGATGTGGCCAAACATCTTCTGGCTGTGCCGGCAGCTAGCACGTCTCCTGAGAGGCTGTTTTCGATGGCTGGGTTGACCTTGTCAGACAGACGGGCAAACCTCAGCGGAGACAGTGTAGATGGACTGCTGTTCATCCATGGCATGGGCTGAAATAGAACTAACTTATTTCCTATTGTTGAGTATTTGTATTGCAATACCCATTAAAGCATTAAAGCCTACATGTTTTACATTATAATTGCGGAAAATGGTTTCGTGATTAGTTCTCGTGAGTTAAGGATTGCAGAATGGGTCGGTATGGAAAGAAGGTCTTGTGGTAACAGATGGGGATGGAAATCAGATGCCACGGGGACGGAAACCATATCTGATGGGGACGGATGGGGATGGATAGAACTGGTGCGGTAATGAAGAATGGGGATGGGTTAATTTGCCATTACCGTGCAGGTCTCTATTCTGCATGTGCGCTATCCTTCTGGAATATGGGGTCGCGGACTCCATCGTGCATCCCTTCATCCTCTTGCTGCTCGCCATCACGGCCTCTTCACAAACTCAAAACAAAAGTCAACATCAGACAAAAAGAAGCTGCCCAGATTCGAGCAGGTCTGATGACGAAATCGTTACGGAACACTTTCCTAGATGGCTCGTAATTCAGTCTAGAGATGATAACCGGCAGTCGTTGGATCACGTCTCGGTTTTCGCGATAGGTAAATCACCGAAAGCCCAGATCAGCACTCTGGACATAGTGAAAGGGCTCCAGCGAGGTGATTTGCTTGTCCAGTCGAACAACAAGAAGTATTCAGAAATGCTTCTGGGGATGACATCACTGGCTGATATGCCAGTGAAAGTCTCCCCGCACAGAAGCCTCAACTCTCGTAAAGGTGCTGTCCGATCTCGTGATCTTGCTTGCTGTACCAAAGAAGAAATCATCAGCGAACTTAAAAACCAGGGCGTCACTGATGCAGTCATCATTTCGGTAAAGAACGGCAATGAACGGAGGATAACAAATACTGTTATCCTCACTTTCAATACTCCTCAGCCACCTCAGCATGTCACAGCAGTTCTGTTAAGATAATGCGACATTTTGGTTACTTACGATAGTTAGTTCTTCTTCCAATGTTCATGAACAGCATAGCATGCTTCTGATAGTTTTATTTCGTGAAATGTTGCTTTGAGTTAATTAAAGCTTTCAGTGACATACTGTGTAGAATAACAGGGTCCCGCTGGTTCGTCGTATGCTGTTCGTGCCTTCTAAAGTCACCCAGAAACCGTCGCAAGCAGGAGCTGATTCAGATTTTGACACGTAGGCCATCCTGCTGATCGATGACCCAGCCAACCATGCGCTGTTTGAACAGCAGACCGAGATGGAGGCTAATGTGGACGGAGAGGTTCAGAAGAAAAAAGAAGAAACCAAGAAGAAAGAAAAGGTGGAACCGCAAAAGATGGCGCTAGGATCGAAGAAGAAAGCTACCCTGGAGTCAAAGAAGAGGGAGAACGACACAAAGAAGCACGAAGAGTCAAAGAAATGGAGAGACAATGTTCGCAACTCTGCAGTCAAGCGAAAGGTCGACAAAGATCCGGTCAATAATCTTCCTGGACCGCCAACTCCTCGCACTTCCCTGTACCGTGCATTAACTATATCCACGTCGCGTGATGAGTCGCCTCCTCGCACAGTGTCCAGTGGAGAATGGTGGGAGTTCCTGGACTACTGCCGACGTACTGCTGCTTCTCGTCCTCCGTTCCAGAAATACAAGAAGGATTACTGAACTTATCTGTGCCAACGACTGATGAACTCTTGCGATCATTTCTAAACTGTCACCAACGACATTTGCGATTCCGTATTATGGCCACTGCACGTTCTTTTTTGTTCTTGACTTTTGCCAGGTTAAATGTGTTTAAGCAAGTAGATGTAAGATAGGTGAGCTGTGTCACTTGGGGGTAAGTGGGAATCATTGCGGGTACGATTTGGGGCCAGCCGATGTTATAACAGATGGCAGTTCGCCCCTTTATCTACCATTTGGCATGCTACCGCAGTTTACCTGTAGCTTTGTGGTGTGCGCAGTAATTCACTGCATTCAACAAGTTTTTTACAGCATACTCCACGTTGCTGTGGTAACTTGTATGCAATTTCCTTATTGATTCACATAAGCATGCTGTTAGGCGTCGGGCTGTATAATATTCATTAGCAACATAATGCCTTCTGTTTACTACGTAGAATGAAGGCATAAAAACATAACGGTGAATGTCAAATTCATTAATCGGTGACGAATCACCAACAGCTAACATATCGTCACCATCAACACATTTACAACGACAACTTGTGAGTGCTGTCTTAGCAAAAACAAGGTCTCTGCGGAGACAACATTTAACTAACAATGAAGACGCGTAATTAAGTTTTCAGCCGATGTGTAATGATTATTGTTATTTAAGATAAGTGCCGATGCAGAATGCTTGTTCTTATGCATGGTAACTGCGGCGCTAACACTATGGGAGAGTGTTCTCATTCTCTGGTCCGTCCGCATGGAACGCTCTCCCCACCGACATCCGAGACGAAACTTGCGCTGCCGCTTTCAAGAGAAAACTGAAAACTGTTTACTTGTCTCTGGCATTTGATTGCATTTGATTTTATTTTATTTTATCTCACCTGTGAGAACTGTAATGCACCTGCATTCCTTTAGTAGTGGGGGCACTACCAAATTTTCCAAATTGAACTTGAACTTGAACTTATGGACACCCAGTCTGCCCTGTGGGTGGTGATGTCTTGGATCGAATCCAAGGCAGGGCATCGATTATAATTAAGATTTCAGCCGACGTGTAATGATTATTGTTATTTACGATAAGTGCCGATGCGGAGACACTGCGTTTGTTTTATTTCAGTGTGGACTCATGCAGCAACACTGCTTCTAATTGAGACATACCGCCAACATAAGTTCAAAAATCCTACATTGCGAAAGAAAGAAGTCTGGGGACGTATTGCTGCAGATATGAACCTGACGGCTGGGAAAGATGGGTCACTTTTCACAGCAACTGCCTGTGACAAAAAGTGGCACAAAGTGGAGGGGCGATTTAAGGCAAAGAGGGACAAGAAGTCAAAAACTGGACTGGCTGGTGAGAGGCAGTGGCTGTATTATGATCTGATGGAGGAGGTTATTGGCCTGTCGGCTGCTGTTAGAGCAGTAATTGAAGTGTCCAGTGTCCTTTCATCAAAGCCACAAACAAAGTCTGCTGAGCAACTATCTGTGATAGCCCCTCCGTCATCAGATGAAGAAAATGAAAATGATCAATCAACCAGTGCAGTCACACGGAAAAACTCTGAACCAGCAGCCATGAAGCGAAGGGCAGACAACATGCCGATATTGTGCAATATATTGTCGACCAGACCAATTTGTATGCACAGCAGGAAAAAAGAAAGTATGTAAGGCGAGCCGGAGGTAAGTTTGGGAGTCAGGACAAACAAAAAACTGGAGTCCTCTATCGCCGGCTGAACTTGATGCATTTATAGGCATTCATATTTTGATGGCAATACATAGCCTTCCACAACTGAAGCACTACTGGAGCTCTGACTCACTCCTGGGGGTGCCAGCTATTTCAAAAGTTATGACAGCCAAACACTTCAAAAAAATAACGGAAACCATTCACGTAAACGACAATGAAAAAATCTGCCTAAAACTGATGAAAATCACGATAAGCTTCATAGACTAAGACCAATGATTGACCAACTGAATGAGGCACTTGGATCAGCTTATAAGCTGTCAAAATGTGTATCCATTGATTGAGTAAATGATACCTTTCAAAGGGCGCAGTACACTGAAACAATATATACGTCAAGCGCGGGTATAAAGTATGGTGCTTGGCTGATGCACAGACTGGTTATATCATGAAATTTTCCATTTAAACAGGTAAAGCCAACCAATATGCTCGGGCTCCAGAAGTTGGCTTGGGTGAAAGTGTTGTGCTGAAACTGATCTCCAACATAAACCCTTCACGTCAGTTGGTAGCGTTTGACAATTTTTTCACCACTGTGAATTTGATGCATGAGCTAAACAAAAGAGGTCTGTTTGCCATTGGAACAGTCCGACAAAGCAGTCAGGGGATTCCCTGTGTGATAAAACAAAAGGAAAAGATGGATCCAGGTGAGCACAGGTTCCAAACAAAGGGACAGATTGCTGCCATCAAATGGCAAGATTGCAAACCAGTGACCGTTTTGTCCACAGGATTCAATCCTTCCTCTGTTGTGAAAATAAACCGGAAAAACAAGGATGGCACTAAACCGGAAGTATCCTGTCCCACTGCTATTGCATGGTACAACAAAGTAATGGGGGGAGTAGACCACTTTGATCAGTTTTGAGAGAGGTATGCGATAGGGAGGCGTTCAGTGAAATGGTGGCACAGAATCTTCTTTTACCTCATAGATCTCGCAATCGTTGATGCTTTGTTTTGTGGAGTGTGGACACATGGAATAGTAACAGCTGTGATCAGCTACACTTTCGCCTACGTTTGGCCAGGCAGCTTTGCAATTCCGTATTATGGCACTTGCATGTTCTTTTTTTCTTTACTTTTGCCGGGTTAAATGTGTTTAAGCAAGCAGATGTAAGATAGGTGAGCTGTGTCACTTGGGGGTAAGCAGGAATCATCGCGGGTCCGATTTGGGGCCGGCCGATGTTATAGCAGATGGCACTTCGCCCCTTCATCTACCATATGGCACGCTGCCGCAGTTTACCTGTAGCTTTGTGGTGTGCGCAGTAGTTCACTGCATTCAACAAGTTTTTTTACAGCATACTCCACGTTGCTGTGGTAACTTGTATGCAATTTCCTTATTGATTCACATAAGCATGCTGTCAGGCGTCAGCCTGTATAATATTCATTAGCAACATAATGCCTTCTGTTTATTACGTAAGAATGAAGGCATAAAAACATAACGGTGAATGTCAAATTCATTAATCGGTGACGAATCACCAACAGCTAACATATCATCACCATCAACACATTTACAACAACTTGTGAGTGCTGTCTTAGCAAAATACAAGGTCTCTGTGGAGACAACACTTAACTAACAACGAAGACACATAATTAAGTTTTCAGCCGACGTATAATGATTATTGTTATTTAACATAAGTGCCGATGCGGAATGCTTGTTGTTATGCATGGTAACTGAGGCGTTAACACTACGGGAGAGCGTTCTCATTCTCTGGTCCGTCCGCATGGAACGCTCTCCCCACCGACATCCGAGACGAAACTTGCACCGCCGCTTTCAAGAGAAAACTGAAAACTTTTTACTTGTCTCTGACATTTGATTGCATATGATTTTATTTTATTTTATCTCACCTGTGACAACTGTAAATTAATGCACCTGCGTTCTTTTAGTAGTGGGGGCACTACCAAATTTTCCAACTTGAACTTGTACTTGAACTTATGGACACCCAGTCTGCCCTGTGGGTGGTGATGTCTTGGATCGAATCCAAGGCAGGGCATCGATCATAATTAAGTTTTCAGCCGACGTGTAATGATTATTGTTATATAAAATAAGTGCCGACGCGGATCAAGTGCGTTTGTTTTATTTCAGTGTGGACTCGTGCAACAACACTGCTTCTAATTGAGACATACCGCCAACATAAGTTCAAAAATCCTACATTGCGAAAGAAAGAAGTCTGGGGACGGATTGCTGCAGATATGAACCTGACGGCTGGGAAAGATGGGTCACTTTTCACAGCAACTGCCTGTGACAAAAAGTGGCACAACATGGAGGGGCGATTCAAGGCAAAGAGGGACAAGAAGTCGAAAACTGGACGGGCTGGCGAGAGGCAGTGGCTGTATTATGATCTGATGGAGGAGGTTATTGGCATGTCGGCTGCCGTTAGAGCAGTAAGTGAAGTGTCCAGTGTCCTTTCATCAAAGCCACAAACAAAGTCTGTGACAGCTCCTCCGTCGTCAGATGAAGAAAATGAAAATGCTCAATCAACCAGTGCAGTCACACGGAAAAACTCTGAACCAGCAGCCGAGAAGCAAAGGGAAGACAACATGTACACTACAGTGAAAGTCTGGTCAGCGGGAGGAGCAGAAGAGTTTCCGGGAGGAGATCATGCAGCGTCTGCAGCGACAGGAGCAGCTGATGGAGCAACGCAATGCCGTGCTGGAATGCATGGCAAATATGATGCAGTCATGGGTTGAGTCATCTACTAAAAATGTAGAGCAGTAGACTATCTGTGATAGCCCCTCCATCTCTGAACCATGTGGGCATGTTATCTGCTCTTCGCTTCTAGGTTGATTGATCAGGAGCAGCTGATGGAGCAACGCAGACTGCAGTCGGAGTCAAAAAATACACACACAGACTTTTCTTTGTTAATTATTGACTAATTTTTAAAACTTCATCGTTTGCGAGGAATTGATGCAACCTCCATAAAGAATGCACTGCTACTTATCGAGGCATCCTTTGTCCTACACAACTTCATCCTGGCCTGTGATGACGAGCGAGATGAGGACATGCATGATTGTGAGCTGGGTGATGATGAAGAGGCTGGTGGTCAAGATTCAACAATTGGAGGCTCAAGTCTGAAACAGCTGGCAGTAGCAAAGCGCGATCAGATTGCCAAAATGATCTGACATTTCTAAGCACTGTCTGACAAACATATGTTGCATTATGAAGTCTGGGGATGTATTGCTGCCGATATGAATTTAGCCGACCAAACGCTTTCTCTATCACAGATCACAGTATTCTGTACTTAAGAGCACAGTTTCAAGAAAGGTTCGTGGTGTACAGTGTCACATGTACGGACATCCAACTGTTTTTTCGGCAAAAGAGGAAACCAGCATTGTACGTTATCTCTGTACTGTCACTGATTGGGGATTCCCCATGAGCATGCTCGATGCACGAATGATTGGCAAATTGTATCTTGATCAAGCTGGTTGCAAAGTGAAGTCATTCAAAAACAACACGCCTGGCATTAACTGGGCACACGGATATCTCAGACATCACAAAAGCAGCCTAACATCTCATTTGTGTCAGAACATTTACGTTGTGTGCAGCAAGGTAGACAGTGAGACGGTGAATAAATTTTTTGATAACATCGCCGTAACCTTCAAAGATGTTGAAGCAAGTAACATAGTTAATTACGACGAAACGAATCTCAGCGATGATCCCGGGGCCGAAAGTTTCTGTTCAAGCATGGGACATGCTATCTTGAAAGAATTTTGAATTCAAAAAAGTCATGCACATCAGTCGTGTTTGCCGGCACTGCTGCAGGAGAACTGCTTCCACCATATGTGGTTTACAAGAGTGAGGGTATGTGGGATACCTGGCGTCATGGTTGTCCAGCAGGTTGCAGATACAATCGCTCAAAGTCGGGATGGTTCGACTCGGTTTGCTTTCATGATTGGCTTCAAACTGTCATCCTGCCATGGGCATGCAGACACCATGGAAAAAAGGTCATCATTGGAGACAGCCTAAGTTCACATTTTACTGCCAAAGTATTGCGTGCATGTGAGAAGAACAATATTGCGTTTGTTTGTCTGCCTCCTCATGCAACACATTTGATGCAACCTCTGGACTTTTGTTTCCATCGTCGAATGAAACGAGCCTGGAGAGACATCTTGACATCATGGAAGAAGTCAGCTGGTAGAAGTTGTGCATCACTTCCTAAAGACATTATCGACTATAACTTTGGAAAGGATTAACAGATTTCAACGATTTTTGGCACAAATATTCCTGACACAACTGGCCGTCAAATGGCTGTTCAATTTCCCACCTCATCCAACATCTGCTCCTACACTACCTGGGGAAAAACAGAACAAACGAAATATGCACTGAAATGAACAACAAACATCAACAAACTGGAGATTAGATCGCATAAAAATCTTATCACAGTGCTCTGAGCTAATGAAGTACATCGTTTACTTACTTACTGCAGTACTTCCTGCTATCAAACATGTCGCTGGTGACACGTTCATGTTTCAGCAGGACAGTGCACCAGCGTATCAGCGCGCAAAATGATCAGACTGTTGGAGCGCGAAACCCCAGACTTCATCTCTCCGGATCTGTGCCCCCCCAACAGCCCTAACCTCATTCTGGTCGATTACAAGCTCTGCGGGGTCATGTAACAGCAGGTCTATCAGACGACGTTCAAGAATGTGGATGAACTCAAGAAGCAACCTGTTGAAATCTGGAATGGATTGGTCTGGAGCAGAACATTACTGACACTGCTATCAACGAATGGAGAAAACGTCTGCGTGCTTGTGTTCGCGCGAAGGGCCGACATTTCGAACATTGACTGTAGCAGTTAAACAACGGGACATGTGGATAAACTGTCAGCCAGAGTGACTGAAATGTAAACCAAATGTAATCTACATGTGTTATTTTAATCAAGTAATAATACTGCCTTGTATAAAATGTAATATCTCATTAGTTCTGATTTCCCCAGGTAGTGTAGGAGCAGATGTTGGGTGAGTGGAAATTGAACAGCCATTTGATAGCCAGTCGTGTCCGGAATATTTGTGCCAAAAATCGTTGAAATCTGTTAATCCTTTCCAAAGTTACAGTCGATAATGTAGGGGTCCCTTTTTGAGACACAAGTGTATATGCAAAAATCTGATATCCGGATTCAAAACATGTGGTTTATTGCCAAATGACAGCATGCAAGTTTTAAAGAAGCTGCCTGCAAGCAGTGAACCCAACAGTCCAGGTACATCCTCCAGTACCTCTGGTGCTGGTATCAGTACCGGTATTGCAGCAGTTGCAGGTTCGAGTCTGTCGTTGCAGACACACCGGTGAAAAGCCGAGTTTCGTCTGCAGTTGTACCAGTGCTTCACAAAATGAGATTTGGAGATGGCGACAAGGAAGGTGGACAGAAGCGGACAGCACGTAGGAAGGTGAACGTGGAGCCTGTAAAAAGTGTAACAGCAAGTGACATGAATGAACCAGTACCAGGGCCATCATCTGCCACCCTTACCAGAAAACCAGCTAAACGACAGACGACACTGGAAAATGAAGTTTATGAACATAGCAGCTCTGATGAAGACTGGGACATGGAACCAGAGTCGACCATTGAAACAGACAGTGACAGCCATGAAAGCACCAAAACTGAAATAGATACAAACACAGAAACAATGAAGACACTGTAGCCAAGAAAGGTTGATGGGTTGTTGTTGAATACTGTCTGAAAAAGTCTAAACATTATTATGCCGGTCACGTTGTCCTACCTCATTGTGGACCTTGCGATAATTTTGTTATTTAGGCCACATTAAAAATCTAGTTGATGATGATGATGATGATGACATAAGTAGCGATGGTTTCATGCTAAATTTCTGAGGCATGTTAGTAGCAGCACAGATGGCAACACTACCGGGACCAAGACTTATCAGTGGCCAATCCATGATGACACTGACGTTGTTGAACGTGACTGTATCAAACAGATTCTCAGTGAACCTACGACAGACCGTCGAGGACATGTATCACTCAGTGACTGTTTTCTGTTTAGTTGTCAGTGATGTCAAGACATTTCTTACCGGTATTTGTTACCGTAAGTTGTACTGGGTACTCATTTCGTGTTACCCATTTGAATCTCTCCTGGCACTTGACCTGTAAGACATGATGGAGCCCACAGTGAAAGAAGCTGTTCTTGCCGCAATCTCTCATGCACAAGACAAAATAAATAGTATTCAAGCAACCTAGAGCTAAGGACTTCCATATGCCACGTATGATTGACGATACTGAGCAGCTATATTGTTGTAAATTATTTCAGGTCATTTTCCAGCATAATTTGAAAATGGATCCTCATGTACAGTACATCATGTCCCAGCGTGCTCAGAGAATGTATCAGCTAAAGTTACTACGTCAACAAGGTATGCCTCCTGGTCAGCTGTCAGTTGCTGCACACTCCATAATTGTCTTGCGTACTCTATATGCTCTACCAGCTTGCAAAACATCAGTTAAGGTGACGCTGCAAAGTGACAGCATCACCTGGAAGGAAGACACAGGCCAGTGAGTTTATAAGCAAGTCTTGCAGGGAACAGCTAGCTATTTATCTGAAATATTGCATAAATTATTATTATGTTGCCGAGAGATCTATAGACCTACTTCCACTCCACTCATTTGTCAGTATTTTAATCTTGCATCTACATTCTAATTATTTATGTAGTAATTCAGCTACAGCTGCAATACACAATAAACCACTGACAGTTATTATACTGCAAACTGCAATTTAAGCCATCACTACCTACAGCAGTTGAAAAACGATAAACTGCTGGTACCATGGACCATGGTTGTGCACCGGTACAATTTAGCTGCTGCAGATACTCAAATATCACTGTAGAAGTGACAAGAACAGATATGCACAATATTTCAGGCAATGCTGACAATGACCACCAGAGATGTCACACAAAAGTCTGAGAAAGCTGTTGTTTCCTGGACTGTCACCAACTAATGACATAAAAGACACACATATATTTAGCCAGCTGTATGAGAGCTGACCATCTGTCAAGCCAGCTTACAAGTAAGATGACTGCCGACGGTCAGACACACGTAGCATGTCAAGCTGTTACTGGTGCAACCAGAATCAGAGAATGGTGCAAACAGTTAACCAACTGTTCACATAAGTGTGTCAAGCAACTATGTAACCCAAATAATGATCTGAAAAGTTTTTAAATAAATGCAGATTTAACACCAGCTGAATTATACGGTGTTCTTTCTACAAGAAGTGGAAATCACAATGCAGAACCAGTGATCACAACATATATGGAAAATACTCGCAGTGACAAGGCAGAATTGTACCATAATGGGTAAATAACACTGAGAGAAAGAGGAAGACTGATCGCCAACCTGACGTTACCCAGTACCCACGCGATATGTGAGGCTGAGCATTCTTGCTTCGAATGCGGGGCTCCATTTCCACGGGTATATAACCTGAAGCGACATCTTGCTCGTGTACATCATTTGATCATTGACGGGTTACCCACCAATGGCGCCGATTCTATATTACAGGACTCTTTTCGCGATAAGAATAAGCGCAAGCAGGTAATGATGGCGAGGGTCCGAGCCCCACTGTTGTGGAACCCGTAGTGAGGGAGATGAGGCATATGTAACCGGACGAGCCTGTTTGTCATTTTGACATACAAAACTACAAGTCTGGCAGCACAAGTAAGCATTCAGTCCATTGTCCTGATGTGCGACATGAACAAGGGTGTCATTAGCATTTCACGATACCTGTTTAATGTTTGTAGTTTTGTGAATACACTGACATAGTTATACAACTAATGGAATGGAGACGTACAGTCTGCTAAAGTTGTGGGAGGCCCCCAGAGTAGGGTAGAGAGTCCTGGGAGGTCCCGATGGGTGGAGCGTCCGTCTCACGGGTCAACCGACCGCTCTAGAAGGACCCATAGCCGTCATGAGTCTGTAGGTCATGCTGAGAGTGAGCGCAGTGGGAGCCGTTCAGGTCCTGCAGTGGGGTCGGCTAGGCAGACTAGCAAATCCAGTCATCAGGGTATGGCAGGCACATCTAAAGGTCAGTCAGGATCGAGGGGGAAGTCTGGCATGACGTACCAGCGGAGTTCTAGCCATATACGCAACCAGAGGGAGCGACAGCGCCAAGCCGAGAGAGATCGACCAGAACGAGCAGGTTATGAGATGTCACACCAGGGGCAGGGACCGCCGATGGCAACATACGGGCAGTACGTAGGTCCAGCAGGACAGTTTCTTGTGCCCCAGTATTCCACAGATGGAAGGCTGTTAGGGGTCCAGACAGGGCACCATGGGCCGAGCAGTCAGGCAGCGGGTTCTTCTGGTAGTCGTAGAGAGCATGACACTGGCCACAAAGCGAAGGTCCAGCGCACGGGACAGCACCAGGGATCCTCTGAGCCTGCCCGAGGTGATCACCGCGGTCCAACTGTGGAGCCGCCTAGGCAGTCTCCATTCACGGAGGTACGAGGGAAAAGACAGCAGTATGACGTTGTCGACATTAGCGATGATGACGATGATGAACTTGCTGATGTAGGAAGGCCTAATGTGTACCACTGGCATCAACCGACACGGCCGTCGCGCGAGCCGCCGTCCAGGGATGTTGTCCTTGGCCTTGGTCCTTGGTCCTTGGTTGTCCTTAAGGACAAAATTGCAGTCCTTGGTCCTGGCCTTGGCCTTGAACCTTCAGTCCTTGGTCCTGTCCTTGGCCTTGCGTGTT
>Ga0209788_1000251_pt1 | contig 13566 bp, 8 predicted proteins | sample WorMetLIZISLAND1_2_FD_187415 | JGI IMG/M metagenome (GOLD analysis project Ga0209788, IMG submission 187415) | Marine gutless worms symbiont microbial communities from Max Planck institute for Marine Microbiology, Germany - Olavius clavatus LIZARD... ...
GTAGACGCCATATCCATAGCGCGCCGTCTTGCTGTCGCCAGGCCAAAGTTGAGCAGGCACAGATTATCCTCAACCGTTCTCAGCCAGGTTTGCCTAGAATGCAGGCCCGGAGAGCTCGGGAGTGGTCTTGACCGATGTCGGCATGGCACAGATGACCAAAGAAGGACAAGCGCCATTGACGGATAGTATCTGACAGGAACGGTTGTCCCGTACGTGACCGAACCACATTATTGGAGACAAAATCCGTCCAGTGGATATGGAGGATGCGTCTGAGACACCAATTATCCAGTGCATCTATCTTCTTCTCTAGCCAGCCATAAGCGCATAAACATCTGTGCTGGACTAAATTTGTACACAGAAATTAATAACATCCATTTAATTCTGCAGCTAAACTTAACAGCGACGTAAACCTTATTACTGTTTGTAGTGCTGAACTGTTGTGGTACTTTTGCACATTTGTGTTGGCTGAGATGTGGCTTCATGAGGTATACTGCTGAGACCGCCTGCTGTCTGTAGGCAGATCCTTATACTGTAACAGCCTTCCTTTCATACACATCACATAAACGTAGAACGATTTGTTGAATTAGCTGATGGCATCGAGAGAACGTGTGCTGTGTCCGCTAGCAGTGAAGTGTACAGAATGCCGAGGTTGAAGACTGTTTTTGGAGAACAAGAGCTCAGTCACACCGGTCCAGCTGTATGGAATAGTCTGTCAGTGTCCATCCAGGCCTCAATAAACACTGCATCCTTCTGCCGGCTCTTAATAACTCGTCTTTTTAATCTCGTAGCTTTTACACAGTAAACCTTCGCACTTGCACTGTATGACTTTACAATTGTCTACTGTTTTATTTTATTTTGCAAGTGGACACTGAACTTGTAATGTAAGGTAATGTAATGTATGAGGACTGGAGGTAGTTTGAAGCATTGAAGACTGTATTTGAGCACTGTTAGACATGGTTTTGTATGCAGACGCAAACACAAGAGACATAGAAAGGATGACGGAGATGACGTCACTGATGCTAACATAACTGATGAAGACTCACTTCGTCATGGTATGTGCGTTATTTGGTAATTGTATTGGTAATATGAGGGTTCAATAATCCTAGGGTTAGGGTTAGGGTTGAGTAAAGAACCCCAGCCACATGACAGTCAGAATAGGATTAACAAAGCCTCGGATTGTCGACATACATTTGATTATTTGTATGTTGTCAGAGATAAGAACAGCTTGTCAATAGTTGTCTAGTAATTATCTCAAGTTTACAGTTAAAAGGCCGATATAGCTCTTCATGGGAACCCCATCTCAGAGCTACAGGACGTCACTTGCCATGTGGGATCACACAGTGTTACCTGCCGCCCGACACAAGTGAACGCGCCCCGCCAAACCCCAGCCATGCAGGCTGGTACTCCGTTTACCTACCCCGGCGGGATTGAAGGCTGAGTTGACCTAGTTGACTTGATAGTGCCCCTGCTGGGAGTCGAACCAGCTACCTTTCGATCACAAATCCCACACTGAACCACTGCACCACCAAGACAACTCTTGAAGTTAATTATTGTGTCCTCTATCACAGAATTATGTGCACTGGTGTATCATTTATCAGCATTTGATAATTTGATGATTTGCTTTACGTTGATTTCTGACTTCAATACTTTGGTAGATACCCAGCAATGGGCTCAGCCTGTTACCGCTGGGGTGCATGGCGTTAGCAGCAGGAAATGTCGACTGGAGGTTGTGGAATAAGCTTGGACCGAGACAGTGTGTCTAAGGAGTTCCAGTCACGTACCGGGTATTGTACTTAGAAGAAGAAAAGAATACTTGTAATTGCGTACATCAGTACGATCAGTCAGAGTTGTAAGACTGTTAATAATGAGTGCTGTTGATGTATTTTTCACTGTAGGTGGTTGGTGGCAAGTGGAGAAATTTGATGACATGACCGGTGCTGTGTCAGTTGAAATCGGTTCAATGCGTTACTTGCAAGCACAAGATAATGGACTCTTTATTGTTGGACCACAGCATAACATTGGTAGTATTAGCGTTTATACGCCTGTTAAGTATTCATTCAGTCAATCTCAGTTTTTTTATAGTGGCCTAACTAGTAATAAGAAGCCACGCTATTGCAAAGATGACCGCACAATGCGCCCAATATATGAGTGCCCTGAAAATTGTAGGCCTATGTAAGCGCAAAATCAGCCGACGATTGCGCAAGAATCTCCACATTACAATCTTGTCACTATTCAGCGGTGAAATTATTTTTGAAGTATTCCAGCCTATGTGAAAATCGTACCTTCGTGTCACGGACGGACGGACAGACGACTTACTGTCACATAACCGCGCTCTGCAATGCATCGCACGGTAAAAACTACTGCTAGGTCCACTGCAGAACGTTAGCTAATGTCCGGTCCAGAAAGGTTAGGAAATATATCTGGGAAATGACTTTAGGCAATGACTTCGGAAACAGACATGCTTTCAGTCGCTGGCAGAATGTGAGCGTACTAAAGTGTTGTGAAGCAGTCAGACAAATCATCATTCCACTGCGACTGCGCTGCTGTCTTCCATTAGACACCAGTAGCATCTTTGTTCTTATTGCGCACTATTGTTGTTTCAGAGATATTGCCGCTTTTGTGCTCCAGCACGCCACTTTTTCCCACCCCACCTCTAGTCTCCCCGAAATTTCCCCATGTTCCCCTGGGAGTAGGTGGATGGCCTTTGGGCTACGAAGAGCAAAGGTGTTGTGCTAATTGTCCGTGCAATTAGATTCCAAGATTTCCAACCTATGTGATCCTGATCCACCAACGTCACGGACAGACGGACAACATGCAATCTCAATACCGTGCTATGCACTAGTGCATCACGCTGTAATAAAATGAAGTCGGCAAAAAGTTTTGTCTGTTATCCTATTAAACAAAAGTTAAACCTGTGAACATTGCGGGCTGAAGGCCATAGTGCGGCTGGCTAGGGCATAGTTGGGTCTGTCTAGCTGCAGACTGCGGGGTCCAAAGTCCGTTCATTCGGGCAATGGGCTGCCACTGATTGTGCTGTGCTATCTAGTGTCATTGCTTTTCAATATGCTACTTTGAATTGTAAACCGCTGCTGGTTATGTTCATGTAAGTGGCGGGATATAAATGTCGAGAGTTTTAGCCTTTACTGTGGTTGATATCAGGAGAAGGTCCGAGTGCTGAGGAGATACTGACAGCCGTGCGAGTCAGTGACAGTCTAGTGGCGTTGAAGTCAGGTTATGATAAATATCTGAGCGTTCAGACGGACGGAAGGGTCGTTGTTCGATCTGATGCTATCAGCGGCCGTGAACAGTGGGAACCGGTCTTTCATGACGTACGTATGTATGATCATCTGTTACATTGTTTACATGGTGTATATTTAGAGGTTATGACACGGCTGTTTTCATACAGGCCCGTATATCAAGGTCGAGCGTCGATTATCACCGCCTCGGGCTGATGACGACTGAGACCTTGATATAGGGCCGATATGAAAACAGCCGTGTGATGACGTCTTTATCATATGATCGATCTTGTCTACAGGGTGCGCCAGAAAAACTGCACACGGCTTTCTTTACAATAACTTTGCACACCCTAAATCATTTTGCATAATTTTTGTCACATATACACTATCGGAAATTTGCAACTAAATAATATATAGTTAGGCCACGTGACACGGTTTTTGTAACTACACTGTCTTGTAAAATCTTAAATCACCATGTTTCCGGTAAAAATTTGAAAAAATGGCAATTATTATCAAAGTAAACGGGTAACATTTTTGGAACAGTGACTAAAAGTGAACATGGATAAAATTGTGATTTAAGATTTTACAAGGTAAAGTAATTACACAAACAGTGTTAGGTAGGCTAACTATGAATCATCCAGTTGTAAATTTTCCATTATGTGGCAAAATTATGAAAATTTACTGAGAGTAGACGAAGTGATTGCAATGAAAGTGGAGCCAGTTTTTTGGCGCACTCGGTAATGGCTGAAGCTGTAATAAACGACATTTAGTCATTTATTCATTATTACTAACCATGCACAAGACAGGGCTTATACGCTCCGTATAAGACCGCCGAGAGCGGGCTGATACGGCGCGTATAAGACCAGGAGCTACTTAAGCTGTACGTAATGACCCCCGAAACGGTATATCAGCGCTTCCACAAGAAACGTATCATGACTGTTACACGTCTAGAGTATGATAAAGTACTTTATCACAGTGGGAACCGGTCTTTCATGACGTACGTATGTATGATCATCTGTTTCGTCTCCGAAATGACCTATTATGTGTCGAGCAGGACGTAGAACTCTACTCACTCACTCACTGGTCATCTGTTACACTGTCACAGAGCCGGCCATAGGTTTTGTGAGGCCCTAGGCGGCGGCTGTATGCGAGGCCCTCTCCTCCCTTCTCTGCCCTCCCCTCTCTCTCCCCATTTCCGGCGCCAACTTCTGGAACAGTCTTCCATCACACGTTACATGCGCACCGTCGCTCGCGATGTTCCGGCAGCATCTCAAGACATTTCTCTTCCACCTGTCAGGCTGTCATATCCGGATTTGATTCTCTGACTTTCCTCCTACCTCATTGTGGACCTTGCGATAACTTTGTTATTTAGGCCACGTTAAAAATTTGGTTGATGGTGATGATGATGATGATTTCCTTTCCTTCCCTTCCCTTCCCTGCAGTAAGTGTCGCTAATTTTCGGACAGGGTGTACATTGCATTGTTTACGATGGTTGCATTCTTTTTCAAATCTAGATCGATCTACATTTGTCAGACAAGATCGATCCAGTCCGGTGAAAAAGAATGCGCAGATCTTACTGGTCGTAGTGGATGTGGTCATCTTGTTGCATAGAGCACCGTGTGGCACTGTTGGCGTGGAACGGATGTTTTATAGTGTAATTGTATTATAGTATAATGGTATATAATTTAGATAATGTAGACACAATGTGACTGTAGGACCGTGTAGCTCTGTTGGCTTGGAATGGATGCTTTATAGTGTAATTGCATTGGATGACTGTAGGACCGAGTGGCACTGTTGGCGTGGAACGGATGTTTTATCTCGGCACCAGAAGACGCCGCTGGTCGAGTTTACTGTTTGAGTGAGAACGCCGGTGAACGGGAGATGACACAGGTCAGAGATCTAGTCAAACATGTCTTATGCTTGGTTTCCACCATTCCGTTGCCGTTCTGCCGTTGCCATTTCGCCGTTACACAAATTCCGTAAGAATTCCATAAGCGCCATAAGAATTACGTTGCCTACGTGAAAAGTTCCGTAGCAATAGGATCAAATCCTATTTTTGCCTTTCTGTCGTAGGTGGACAACCAATCAGCGTTCTGGTCACTTCATCCCTATGTATACGGGAAGATGTTTCCAGCATTTCCGTTCTCACCCACAACGGCAACGGTAGCTACGAAATGGAAGAACGGCAACGGTACAATGGAATGGCAGAACGGCACAACGGAACGGTGAAACAGCAACGGCAGAACGGCAATGGAATGGTGGAAACTAGGCATTAGTCGGATAGTCAGATATTTCTTTAGTGGATATTCACAATTAATTCTGAGTCAGAATGTCAAATATTTTTTGTTGTATCTCATCTTGAAATGTGTGCATGCCATTGGTTGAAATCACGTGATGTGACGTACACTAAATTGCAATATTGCCCTCAAGACACACTAGTGCCTTCATGAATATTCATGTATGTCAATATTGCCCTCATTAGTTATTCGTGTTAGTTTGATTTTTCAGTTGGAACCACTTCGGCGTCGGGCAATATTTCCCCACCCTTGGGGAAACAATTTCCAATAGTGACCTCAACACCAGTCTCTGTTAGTTAGTCAGTTACTGTTTTGGAACAGGTCTGTGTTTGTTTATCTTTGCCCAGTCAGTCATCTTGTCGTATGTTGATTTATTGGCGGTGTTATAATGAGTTGATGTTGTAAACATTCTTCAGATACGATCGTGTGCGAAGCAAGAAAAGTTGCAGCGAGAAGCCGATAAAGACAAGAAAGGAAAAGCTAAAGACATTGAACTCAGCTACGTGTACGTACGTTGATATCCTAGATCTTACACAGTAGTCTCGTATAGACTAGCTACAGTCGTATCGACACTATCAGCTAACAAACCGTGCAACATACGTGGCCGATGATGCTTTCAAACATTGGCGTATAGACTTTCAAGGTCATCTGTTTTTGTATCACTAGAAAGCCGTTAACAGCTTTCGCAATAATATATATTATAAAGATATCTGAGAAATAACGCTGCATAATGTGAAAAATTACCATTTTTAGCGGCTCGATCCACTCCAGTTCATCGCCCCATCTGTAGTTACCCCCGTGAGAATAAATGAAATTTATTTTTTGCCTAATTGTGGAGAAAATGGTCGGACTAGATAGCATCTGTGAACATCGGGATCTTATCGTTTGTTGTAGGAAGAAGTTTCAGAGCTTTCAGGACCGTAAGATAAAGTTGAATGCTGAAGACAGAAGTGCTGTGAAGAGAGCACGAGTTGAAGGAAACCTGCACCAGGTGCTGCTTGACAGGTATGTAGCTTGTGAGGGGAACGGCCTGCCATATACATACGTACATACGTACATAATAGTTATTTATAGTGGCCTAATGTCACTAAGAACTGCTAAACCACTGGAGGCCTGGGGTAAAAAGTGTCTAGTCAGGAGGGAAGGAAAGTTGAAACAGGTATGTCTTTAGACGGCTGGAGAAAACAGGCAGGGTGGGAGCAGAGGTGACCTCGTACGGCAGATTGTTCAAGAGTCGACTACCGGCAACTGGGAAGGCACGGTCACCTATGGTGACAAGCCACGTTGGCCTGACAAACAGTGCACCGGACGATGCCGAACGCAGGAGCCGGCGATTGGTGTCGGTGACGCGACGTATGTCGTCAGATAGATAGCATGGCGCCAGACCATAGCTAGGGGCTATAGCTATTTCACCCATAGCTAGGGGCCACCATAGCTAAGGGTTACGGATAGGGTTAGGGATAGGGGTAGGGTTAGCGTTAGGGTTAGGGACAGGGATCGCCGACCTGAACCTAACCTACTTAAGTTAAGACTACTTAGCACAAAAACATATCACATTAGCTATGGTGGCCCGAACCACTTGTTAGTACTTACAGCTGAAAAGGTAAAGGCCGATATAGCTCTTCTTGGGAACCCCATCTCAGAGCTACGGGACGTCACTTGCCATGTGGGATCACACAGTGTTACCTGCCACCCAACACAAGTGAACACGCCCCCGCCTAACTCCAGCCATGCAGGCCGGTACTTGATTTACCCCGGGGGGATGGAAGGCTGAGTTGACCTAGTTGACTTGATAGCGCCCTGACCGGGAGTTGAACCAGCAACCTTTCGTTCACGAGTCCAACGCCGAACCACTGCACCACCAGAACAATTGTCTAACATGTCTAACTTGTGTGTTTCTGAATATGTTGTGCCTGTGGTTGTGCAGCATTATAAGCTTTCTGTATGATTTGGTTTACTTATTTACTAGCTGGAGTAGCAGTTAACAATTTCTGGTTGTAGCCATACAGCTAAGTTCAAGTGAAAAGGCCGATCTATGTCACTGCCACTGAAAGCTTCACTAGCCCAATATATGTAGCATGCTTGTCTGCTAATTAAAGGGGAACTAAACCCTAAAATCAAGCTGGACTTAAACGACTCCTTTTATCCCCTAATTAATAAATATAATAAATATAACCCTCATATATTCTAATTTTGCATGGTTTAAAAGAAATTTCCAAATTTCTAAGTCATTTTACTTACTGACAAATTACGCTAAAATAGAACTATTTTATTGCGATCATCTAGGGATCTAGGGGGTGTGTCTTGTTTACATCGACAAAAATAAACTTTTTTTCGTTCTACGTCGTTTGAAAAACGAAAAAAAGACAAAGCATTCCGGCGTGACGAATTTCGACATCCAACTGCACAGAAGTATTAGAGCGAAATTTCACCAGTCGAATTCGGTAAACAATAACATAGATAACAAAATAAACAACGTTGTATAGTGTTGTCCTAAGACCGTCAGATGGTGCCACAGTTGTCTTGCACATTTTATCTTTAAACATCGCCTTTATGTGAAATCTTTCACCACTTTCATTAACGCCACTAAAGTTTATTAAATATATACTTCAATTTTAGGCCATTTTGTTTTCAGGGTTTAGTTCCCCTTGAATTGCACATTTGGAGGACACGCCGTTCTGAATTTCTGCCGGCACCAATAGGGACGACCTGGAATGACCTTGAATGCCCCTTTCAAATTAAAGTGGAAGTGCGCTTCACGGACGGCATGCTTGACGTACGTATGGAGTTGGACATGCGTGACTGGAAAAACATCGGTCTTAACTGTCAACGACAAAAATGAGGCCAATGAAGTGAGATTTCAGAGCATGTGAGGTTTGTACGAATTTTCGCCGGGGTTTACTGCAGAGGTGCGATGAACCGGAGTTGAGCCGCTATACTTGGTTATTATTCACATTATGCATCATCTTCTTTCAGGTATCTTTGAGATGTGTGGCCATTTGAAATAAGTATTATTATGGAAGCTCTTAACGGCTTTCTAATGATAAAAAAGATGACCTTGAAAGTATATAATGTTTGAAAGCTTCATCGGCCACGTATGTCGAACGGTTTATTAGCTGATAGTGTCGATACAAGTTTAGGCCCCTATATAGTTGTACAACAGATGCTGTGTTCAGTGAAATGCGCGATCAGTGAGCGAGCCGAGACAGACGTGCGTAGCTGACGCGCTGTCTCTCTGCGATAGCTGAGCTTCTTGTTGTTGTGATGCGAATTAAAATGAGCATTACCTAAACAGAATAATAATTGCTAATTGCAAACTGCAAAAGTATATAGGCAAGAGCGATTTGATCGCGCATTACTTATGAGCACATGCTTATTAGGCCTACTTATTGAGCTAATAATGATGATGATGATGATCTAGCGACGGTCACAGTGTGTAGTAGTGACATCTCGCGAGTAATGCTAAAGCTTAGCTTAAAGCTTAAAACTTTTTGCCGCGCGATGCACTATAGTGCAAAGCGCGGTATTGAGATTGCATGTCGTCCGTCTGTCTGTCTGTCCGTCTATCTGAGACGTTGGTGGATCAAACATCCACCTACTCCGAGGGGGGAACATGGGGAAATTTTGGGGAGACTAGAGGTGGGGTGGGAAAAAGTGGCATGCTGGAACACAAAAGCGGCAATATCTCTGAAACGCGTAAAGATCGAGAAAAAGTCACTATGGATGGCCTATAGGAAATCACCAACGCTCTTTGGAACGGTACCACCCCCGACCCCCTAGTCCCCTACGGCCTCCTCTTCCACCAAGATTGGGGTTCGCAACCTCCACGCAAAACTCCAATGGCTATTATCCCAGGAAAGGGTGAAGTTATACACTTCAAATTTAACCGGTACATTCATGTGGTCCATCCGAACAAAAGCCCATTAAAAATTTTGGAGAAACGGAGCGTGGGCGTATCCAGAGACTTCCCAAAGTTTTTAGTACCTTTATTATCTCAGGAACGGGTAAAGATACGAACTTCAAATTTCGTACGCACATTCGTAGGATCGATGGAAACAATAGGCCTTGCCCATTAAAAATGTCGGGAAAAGTAGCCGTGGGCGTACTCAGGAACTATAGAAAATTTTCATGGCACCCATATATGGGGCGCATCACGCGGTCATCTTTGCGATAGCTCAGTTTTCTTGTTTCTACTGCAGCCTGATTTGATGCCTTCGCTCGGAGTGACTGTGTCGAATTTCGAGGCGAACCTTACCTCCCCGAAAACTGGAATGACGGGGCTGTCCGACAGTGAAGAACGCGTGATCTTAGCTAGATTCTTTTTGCCACAACACCTACATGTAACAGACAGATCCACGCGACTATTGCTATAGATCGCTGCATAGCATTAGCGAAGCTGCAGCACTCTATAAATTAAGTAAGGTCAGATTTTCAGTTTTCATTTTGTTAACAAACTCTCTTGACTCCATCAGTGTTGTGACAGAACCTGAAACAAAGAGCTGCATGCATGCCTCTACAGTCTACATGGCAAGTCTCAGTATTAACTATATTTGATACAGGTGCCATAGGCTGCCTGTGACACTTACCTACATGATCAATGAAATTGATGTGTAGTTTCGTGCACTGGTGAAGAAATCCGCATTAAACGTTTCGTTACCTGAAACCAAAGAGGTTGCTGTGTATAAACTCGTATTGAGAACTGACTGACAGCAACTTTTTCGAATGTCTGTATACCGGTACTGCTGCGCATCTACCTGCAGTGTCTAGTGCAGAAATAACCTTCTCCACATTGCAGAGAATAAAAACTTACATCAAAGAAGGTCAGAATTGAATGAAGAAAAGAGCCGTGCTATCGCAGGTAGAACCCCGCGATGCCGCTGTAAATTTCGGTACGTATCGAAGTTCACAGCGGCATCGCGCGGTTTCTCTGCCGAAGCACAGCTTTCTTGTATAGGCCTACATTAGCGACCGTTCAAATGCTGAAATTACACAAAGTACGCTGATTTTTATGGCCGTGACCAAATCACGACGATAGCCGAAAATCACAGCACACGACCGGTAAAAGCCACGATGATCGATATTATCGACGATACCGATAATATCGGCCCATCTCTACCGCGGCCCGTCACAACCACACTGTGCCACAGGTAACAAGTTCAAAGCACGTACAATAAACGTCAAACACAGGCTGCATGGACGCAAGTATACGGCAACATGTATTGTATTGTATTTGACCTCTTCTCCCCGAGGAACTCCCACGAATTATCTGCATAGATATGTTATATTTTTAGAAACTACAATCATAGGCCTACATTTTGCTGCCGATAATATAGGTCGATCTTCGTAGAAATTTTTCTGGTGGGCTCATAAATTTTGTTTATTTCTGCAAGCGTGACGTTTCAGCCGTTCAAGATCATCCAAGGTCATTGATGTTGGTACCAATCGAAAGCGCGTATGCGACTTACTATTAGTCCGTCATAGTAAAATTGGTTCTATCTTGCATCGTTTCGGAGATTTTGCACGTTTTTTGTGCTCCTGGCACCATCCTTATTCCACCCTCATTTTGGGGTGTTCCCGTTGCACCAGATTGCCCATGTTGGGTTAATGTGAGCAGGGACGGTACCTTAAGCTATTTGGGCGTGAAATTATTTTCGACGTATTCCAAATTGTGTGAAAAAACATACCTCAATGTCACGGACGAACAGACAGACGGACGGACAGACAGACGACATGCAATCTCATAACCGCGCTCTGTGTAGCATCGCGCGGTAATAACCGTAAAGGCAAGCGTTTAGAGGTTGTTCAGTGAACGCGCAAAGGTGGACAAGGAACTTGAAGGAAGCGATTTACAACACCATAGCTCACGCGGCATAGGACAATAAAGATGTATATATAGGACAGCATGCGGAAAAACGACTTACGTGCTATCAAGCATGCTGTCGCCTTCCTGGCTCGATACAGTGTGAGTCCATAACCTCACACATCAATGATGCATCTGGTCACCATTGTGCAACCAAGAGCAGGGCTCAGCAAAGATGAACGAATTACCCCCTGCTCCTGAGTGCCAAAAACCAGTGGATAGCGCAAACATTGCTGAGCAGCACCAGGACATCAGTGATGACGCTCGTACCTTAAACCAAGTTCGAGCGGCCATTCTCAAGCTGAGGAATGAGCGAGCTGATGGTGAGACGGCATTTCACCTACACGTAACTCCTCAAATGTACAGTCAACCCCGTCAACTTCGAGTTACTTTTCTTGGGAGTCTAAGCTATTTCTGAAATTACACAAAGTAGGCCTACGCTGATTTTCATGGCCGTGACGCGAAATCATGACGATAGCCGAAAATCACAGCACACGACCGGTAAAAGCCACGACGATCGATATTATCGACGATACCGATAATATCGGCCCATCTCTACCGCTGACTGTCACAACCACACTATCACAGGTGTCGGCGATTTAGTTTGGAGTGCAGACACTTCGTCCCATAGAGTGGGAGGGGTGACGGCGGTTAGTTCGTATACATATCCCTGTTTTCGAACGCTATGGTATATAAGAATAGGTTTAAACTTGCTGGATATCCCTTCACTAACTGCATCAATTTCTTCCATTTTCACACAGGCGTACTGTAGTTGGTGCATTTCTTTTATAACAAAATTGTGCATACTTCGCGGCACAGCTCTGCTCAGGCGATTACACTTCTCAGGCACGCTCTGCCCATGCACACACCCACCGCTACCGCACCCCTCCCCTCGTGGAACGAAGTGTCTATTTGGACTTCAAAGGCATGGGACGAAGTGTCATACAATCATTTAGTTTGTACCCCGCGATGCTACGCAGAGCGCGGTCGCGCGACAGTAAGTTGTCGAGGTAATAAGAGTGGGCAGAGAGGATTCCAGCAGACATGCTATGACATAACCTGCGCTCTGCGTAGCATCGCGCGGTAATAAGAGTCGGCGAAAATGCGGGAGGAAGGTGAAGATGCTTTGCTGCCCCTCCCCTGGGAAAATTTTTTGCTGGCGTCCATAGAATGATACATGCAACACCTCAATTCCAACCCAGAACCGACACCGCACTATCTACGCTCGTTTGACTCGTTCCAGTATCTGCATCTCAGTCAGAAATACTGGCTACGTCATTGGAAGTAACTCATCATTGGTCACCATACGATTAAACGACAGCCCCAGTTTGTATTGATTGTCCTTGGACAGCCCATAAGAAAAGACAGACGGCCGGATGCGACCAATAGGCAAAAAGAGCAGTTTGTGAGCATGCGTCGTTCACAGCCCTGTATATAATCACACGGGCCGACAGCATGAAATAGATGAACTGAATTATAGCGTGCATGCTGAGATGAACGTCACAAGTGAACTGTGGTCAGCGAACGACAGCAGTTCGGAAGAAACGAATGGCGGGAATTCTACTGGAACAAGGCCAGGTTCGTGGACTCCGCAGTCATCGTCTATCGACTGGACGACGTACGCCACTGTAGTTGTCAACTGGATCCTCTTCTTTGTCGGAACAGTCGGCAACCTGATCGTGTTGGTGGTGTTGGTCTGGCGCCGAAGTCGATCACAGGTTGGGACTCAGCTGTTTGTTGGGTCTCTGGCAGTTGCCGACCTTGGTCTGATGATGAGCACCGTCTGGGTCGAGGCTTACGACCAAATGCAGACAGGTTGGCGTTTCGGGGTCATTGCGTGCAAAATACTCTACACTTGGCAATGGATTACGATGAATTCTTCTATATGGACTTTGGCCGCTCTCTCACTAGATAGGTATTTTGTGTACGGTATATCTTTAGTATATTTAACACTGAATGTTTGATTATGTATATGCTTTCTATATACGCACCACAAATTAGTTACAAAACGGTATCATTACGTTAATTTTCAAAATGCAAAAAAAATCCGAGATTATACGTTTTGTAGGAAATTTAATTATGAATGCCAGCTGTGAGTGTCATTACGATGACGTCACTGTTACGTCAGTTTTAAAGATTATATACGGCGACGTTGCCATTGAAAGCATAACAA
>Ga0209788_1000252_pt1 | contig 13565 bp, 9 predicted proteins | sample WorMetLIZISLAND1_2_FD_187415 | JGI IMG/M metagenome (GOLD analysis project Ga0209788, IMG submission 187415) | Marine gutless worms symbiont microbial communities from Max Planck institute for Marine Microbiology, Germany - Olavius clavatus LIZARD... ...
CTCCATCACTAAATGACTGCAACAATTCTTCACTAACATAAACTTATAACAGAACACTGATATTATCATAACACAACACAAAGCAATCACCAATGACAGCCAGGGGTTTGCAGAATGCCTTTTTCAGTTTATTTTACAACTGGAATACTAATACATCTTTATGTTTTCAGGAAGTGAGTGGTTTTACGTCGTGCTCGACACAAAAAGGTCATTTCGGTGACCGAGTGTTTCCAGGCAATCATTTGCACAGGTACCGACAACTCGAAATAAGCAATTACCTTACAGTAAGCTCGTATTAAATTATTCATTACACTGCTTTCTAAATATAAATTTCTTACCACTTGTCTTGGAACTTAGCACTCAAAACTGAAACTTGTCTGTAACTACTGCAGAAAACTGACTTGGAAGTTGTCAAAATTAGTTATGGATGGTTCATTTTGGCCTTCTGCACACCCCTTTCGACATCCAAAGAAGAAATACACCACATGTGAAAGCTTCAGTGTTCACCAATAATGAACGACAACTTGAAACAACTTTCATCTCAAAAGAATAAAAGAAATACAATAACATTTAGCTCAAAACAGTAAAAACTTGATTAAACACAAAACTGATTATAAGAACACGTGTCAGACAAAACAGACAAGAAGTGAACGAAAAAATCAAAACCCTCGCAGGGTTAATCAGATTATTACACAGAAAGATGACAATTTACCCAGTGGCCCTTGAGTAGGATAGGTGACACAGTTGCTGTACTTTTTACCGAACAGACTTCTGACAGTGCCGCGCTGCACTTCAACTTAAGACAGTTTTATTACACTGCTCACATGGAGAGCTCACTGGGTAATACACTATCGGTTTTCTAATAGTAGGTACTACCGGTATATGAATAATGTCTCTTACAGTTACATTTGGTAGCGGTATAGTGAATGAGGAGCCTGGGTGGCAGGGAACACTTGCCCAGGTTTCTCAGCGTATCATGCACCGGCTTTGTAAAATCCATTACATGACATGGGACAATGACAAGACATGTAAGTCAATCAAACCAGTAACTGTCAGTGATATACTGACAAAGTAATGTAATTGTTCATTACCGACTGAGAACTGTTTGTTAATCCCACTGCACACACACGCACACAGATCACCAATAGACCAATCACTCATTCACACAACTGATTACATGCAACACACAACTACAACAAATCACCAACTCACTGTCTACCAGCTCTAGATTAACATTATCAACAGCACATGGCACATAAAGCAGTAAAATAAACTGGTCCACCAACAGACCAGAAACAGCAAATCACACAGCTGAAGAGCAATACAGATGAACATGGGCATAATCTAGTGGGCATAATGGTGATTCTGTGCAATCTGAGCTCAGATCATACATGATTATCATCATTAAAATAACACTGAAAATTCTTAGCACAACTTCCTGGATATCATGGAGGATTTGATTTGCTGACAACTGTTTACATACATAATGAACATTTTTGAAATTCATGTCCACATCGTACAATATGTTTTAAAATGTTATGATTATTTCAGGAATAAACAATGAGAAACACACAGCCATCGGACTCACACACAGATACACACATAGCATTCATTCTAATTCTACTGCAATGTAATGCCTCTGGCTGTCTGGCTACAGTCAGCGTTATTAATGACCACTATTACTGCAACGGTTTCGATAATATAGAGAATAAATAAAGCATAATGTTCAGTTCACAATAGTTTAAACACAAAATGATGCTCGAAAACCAGACCTAAGACATAAACCACCACTAATTCACCTGTAAAAATGCTCACGTGACTGCACTGCATAATAGAGCACAGAAAAGTTACGATAAATTTCCATCCAAGTATCCGACAGAAATTTACATCAAATGAAGAAAACTGTGTGCTGGAGAAAAGAACAGGACACAGTAATCAACGGCGAAACGCCAACACGAAGACAAACAGTAAAAAGAGTCTACAGACCGCACAAAACTCACAATCTACTAAATAATTAGAGTCGCAGTAAGTACATGCTTGTGATCTCTTCTGAAACGGCATGACGTATGGTGGCAAAATTTTGCAGCAGACCCATGTCGTACCCGCATAACACAAGGGCCGGGTCTGATATCGACAGGGGTCATCACTGGGAAGAAAATGCACTTTTTAAAATAAAAACGCATTTTGGGACTAGCAGTGTATAACTGCATGCTCCATGGTCGCCTGTGGTAGGTTGGAGAGTGGGTGCAAGCAAATCGATATAGATATAGAAGTTGCACCATGTGGATGGCCGGCCAGGCTGTAGACCGACGGCCGTCTAGTGAGTATTAATTTAATATGCACACAAACCAGCAGTGACAACATATCAAAACCTGATGTTTTCACATTGTTGTTGGGAGACACAAAAGGGCATAGAGCATCAGTCTCTGAAGGATCTGCCTGGTGTTCCAGTCTGACTTGGAGTTAAGTGTGGAAATGTCCCGTTCAACAAAAACTGAAAGTGGCATCATATAAATCATAGGGCTGGTATCAGAGAGCAAATAAAATTTATCTAATATTACTTAGAAAAAATACAAAAAACTAATTTTGGAAAATTACATCATTACATCGCAATGCACAGTGTAGAATACCGGTAAGCACCTCAATTGGCAAACAGTAGAAGTTTACACATCAGCTGTGTTTTTATGAAGATAATAAAGTTTGCTACGACTGTTATTATCAATCAATCAACCAACCAATGATTTATAGTGTCAACAGCAAGCACATGCAAATAGGGTTAGAAAGACAGCAAGCAAACCACCCAGTACACAATGACCAATCCAATACTACTGACATCTAGCTGGTACCCATTCCAATACCAATACCAGTGTGTAGTGAAACAGTGTACTGAGTCCTCAGCAAAATATGTACAGCACTAGCCTATGTTGCAGTCAGTCGCACACACTAGAATGTCAGTCAGTCATACATGTTTAAGTTTGTGCTTAATGAACAGCAACATACTGGCACAAAGTCCAGACAAATGATTGCAGATGTCAGAGTACAAATCACCAGCGGAACTGAACAATTATCACTGGCAACTGACATAGACGGCACTGACAGACAGCGCCTTGCAACATCAGCAACGAGTAGATTATTTTGTTCAGCCTGCTTCAACCATTCCAGTGGGTTCAACTGTCACTGAATATTAGCTTGGCGCATATAGCAAGCAACTTCATCCACAGCACTCCAACAGATGCAGATGTGAAAAGAAAGGGAAAATGGAGGGAAGGAGTGAAGGGGCACTGATCCCCAGATATGGCCTATCAACAGAATTTGGCTACACAAGAGCTTAACCGCACTCGATTATAAGAAGCAAAATTCCTGTGACGAAACCACTTTAATGGATGATTTCTGACCAGTTGATGGTGTTTATTCATGTGCCGAGAATGATTAACATTGCTGCAAAAGATGTTAATTGCTTGTCTAGCGGTGACACTGCCATTTTTAAAATTGAAATCAGCATATAAGAGGGTCGTTCCATAAATAAGTTCCAAACGGCGCCATTCCATCAGTTCTTAAAACAGGAAAAATCCGAAATATACGTTTTGTAGGGAATTTAATTCTGAACATACACACAACTTTTCTCAGTGATGACGTCATTATTGTGACGTCATCTGACAATAGATTGATATGTGTATTATTTTCTCCATCAGTTTACTATCGTAACTCACATGTGATAAACAACATACGAACAACAGAAAAAAAGAAAAGTTTAACACGTTAATGTTATAACAGTGATATTTCAAGTCCCAACGTATTGTCCAAGTTCGTTCAAACATTTGTTCCATCTGTCAACAAGCTTCTGAATGCCCGATGCAAAGAACAATGCTGGCTGCTATCCAAGCCACTGCCAAACGACTGATTGCGCCTCGGTATCTGATGGGACAAAATAATGTTTGAACAAACTTGGATGATATGTTGAAAAATGAAACACCAGGGTTATAGCATTTAATGACGTGATATTAATGTGTTAAGCTTTTTCGTTCGTATACTGAGTTCTGAGTTATGCTAGTAAACTGATGGAGAAAATAACACACAGATCGACTGTATTCTATTGTCAGATGACGTCACAATAATGACGTCATCACTGAGAAAAGTTGTATGTTCAGAATTAAATTCCCTACAAAACATATATTTCGGATTTTTCCAATTTTAAGAACTGATGGAATGGCGCCGTTTGGAACTTATTTATGGAACGACCCTCGTACTAAGCAACTCTCATGTAATGCAATATAGCTGCAGCCAATAATGCACAAGTGACGCACACAAAAGTGTGAGAGGGGACAACCACGACCATTAAGCTTTGCATGGTAATCTGTCATCTGACAATCACTGTTGTAACTTGCACCACCTCCCTACTCTCACTACCAACGTCTGACGGCAACTGCCAAACTGCAGGCATCCAGACGGTTATCCTGCGGCTGGCACCGTCTGAGGCCTGACTGATATCGGTTTTGGACACCACGCCCAATACTGACGAAAACCCGAGTAACACAATACCGGAATCACTCAAACCCTACACACAACTGGCTGATACAAGTTCAAGCTGTTTGACTACATTTGCTGTCCTGCATCTGAGTAAAAATTTATTGTTTTTTTTTGTTTTGCTCAAACTTGGTGTAACTGGCATTATGCAGTGTAGAAAGTTACTCACTGCGGTTGACATACAGTGGTGTGGCTCACCACAGTGCTGTAAAACAGTCAACGTCACAACTACAGATAGTGTGTCATCGTCAGCCATCTATTTGAATGCAAAGCTGGCTTTGATAGAGACATGGTCAGAAGGAAACACGCCCGTTGGTAGACCAGGCTCTATCAGCTTTGAATCAACGGCTTTCAGTACGCCGAGCACATCCAGTGACACATTTGAGAACCAGATGTAGTCCAGCTGACGCGTCTCACCACGATAGTAAGACGTGACTGGTTCACTGCCCTGCAATACATAGATCACCTCGCATTAAATACACAGCAACTACATACAAAATGTATTCAATATTTTAACAACAAACAATGGAAATTCAGCATCGTTTTCACACTGCAGTACTGTAACAGGTAGACAGTGAGTGACTGAGATGTTTTGTTTTGTTTATTTTTACTGCAACAGGAGTTCAGAGTTCCCACCTATTAGCAGCGACAATACTGTCAATATTTCACCAACAAATATTGTTAACTGTCACTCATCATGTTATTACAGATTTGACAGCGTAAAGTAAACCCATCACAAACCTGCTGTGAGTTAACGATGTGACTGACTACATTACATTAATGTGACGAGGTAAGACAGACCTGTGAACAAACTAGGCTCAACTCAACTCACCTGGACAGTGCTGTATGCACTCTTCATGTCAGATCCAACAGGATACTGGAAACCATCCGACCAGAAATTGACGACAGGCAGCTGCTGTAACCATTCACAGCAACCATGTCACAGTCACTGCAGCTCAAACTAACAGATATTCATTTTAAAAAACCTACTTACTGTACAATGTTCCTGTAGTTTTTTTGATTTCACTTACTGGGCTGATTTGCACTGACAGTATTTTTATACACATCAAGAAATGTGACTTGACAGACGAAGCTCACTAGAGTTGGCATTTTCACAAAATTCTTTTAGTTGTGTTGACACTGAAATATCTTTGATGTGCCGCATCAAGTGCACAACATGGACATTTCAGAAAGAACAGAGAAAATCAATCAACATGTTTAGAGGTTTCACCTGAGTGTCTCCAGAGTCAATGGTCAGGATTGCCTGTAGATCAGTGAAACTGTTATCATTGAGGTGTCCATCAGACATCAGCTGGTATGGTGAAGCACCAGGCCATGCATTGAAGTCACCACAGATTATATGTGGTTTGTCCAGACCACCTGCTAACTCTATCAACCTCTGCATCGTCATGGCCAGCTGTCACAATTTAATACACACAGCGGCAAACTTTACTGAATAGCACGACACATTAGTTCGCTATCTAGGGTTAGTAGTTACACGGAAATATGTGTTCCAAATGAAATGCAAGAGGTTTCATGAACCGAAAAAATACATTTACTCAGAAACACTGCTGACACCAGACCACATTTTGTTTCGTTACATTACATACGAATAAAAATGTTTACCACAACTTTGTAAGTAAAAGTTCACTAGAAACAAAACACACACAACAAGAAATCATTTCCTTTTTTATCACAATTTTTATGATTTAACAAATTCAGTGCAAGGGACAAGACATATCAGAAATACAGTCAATTCCTCGGCCACGTATGAGTTATCATATTCGCACAAAGCTGCATTGATTATGTTAAGAGTTACGGTTCATTTTCAGTCCAGCATTGAATCTGTGCTTGGTGGCGTAGTGGTTAGCATGTCTGACTCGAGATTGAGAGGTCCCGGGTTCGACTCCCGGCCAGTGCACCACCAGCCAACAACTCTGGGCAAGTTGTGAATACCCATGTCACCAAGCAGTACAATTTGCTACCGGCCAAAGGGCGGTGGTATTGCTCTGCGGCCAGGAAGGTAACCGTAGGTCTGGCATCACACTGGCCATGCGGCACAGACTTAAGTGGTATATCCACCTACCGGCTCACGGCCAAGGTAAGGGAGATGTGCACCCCACCTATGCCCATCCGGGCATGGTCCGCTTTACCTTTTTTACTGAATGTGTCAGGTCACATTAGCTTGAACACCGAGTTAAGTAACGAGATCCTAAATACATTGGTTGCACAGTTTCTTTCAGACATGCCTTCAATACAGTAACTGCATGATCAAAGCTGACTGGGTCTATGAGTTATTGCATTCAGTGTAGACAATTACTTCTCACAGCCATCACATGTCATACAGTTACCAGTTACAGAATGAACAAATGCAATCTTCTCTAAATACTGAATAAGTCAGAATTTCACAAAATATACTGCAGTAGATGCAGACAGTTGAGGACCTGCAGACACTGACGATCCTGACGCTCAAATCTGTCGTAAGCAATGTGGATGTTAGCAACTGTCAGCACATCGCCAGTGTTGACACTTCTCAGCCTGGTCAACATTGCTACAGCGTGTGTCGACAACGACTCTTTCAACAGAGCTCGCGTTGTGTCATCCAGCTCAGACGATACATCAACAGCCTACAAGTGCAATGGCATCACAACTACAGCTCACTACTACTACAGCTACTACTACTACTACTACTACTAACTCATCAACAGCCTACAAGTGCAATGGCGTCACAACTACAGCTGACTACTACTACAGCTACTACTACTACTACTACTAACTCATCAACAGCCTACAAGTGCAATGGCGTCACAACTACAGCTCACTACTACTACAGCTACTACTACTACTACTACTAACTCATCAACAGCCTACAAGTGCAATGGCGTCACAACTACAGCTGACTACTACTACAGCTCACTACTACTACTACTACTACTACTACTAACTCATCAACAGCCTACAAGTGCAATGGCATCACAACTACAGCTCACTACTACTACAGCTACTACTACTACTACTACTACTAACTCATCAACAGCCTACAAGTGCAATGGCGTCACAACTACAGCTGACTACTACTACAGCTCACTACTACTACTCTCTTGTTCGTTTAATGAGGGATAGACGTCACATATTCGCCACCAGATCTCGCAAAGCCATTGTGGTTATAAGTAATAAGTACACAACACGGCATATTTTTACTTCTAACTTCCTATGTTCGACTGTTAAATGTTCAATTTTTACACTATCAGTCTCTGAACAAAGAAGGTTATCAACAGCATCAGCATCAGTAAGGGATGTAGTCTCGGTCTTGACGGCTCAGTCTCAAGAGTCTCGAGACACATTTTCCCAACGTCTCGGTCTCGTCTCGGTGAAATGTGGGAACGTCTTGGTCTCATCTTGGACTGAAAGTCAAAGGCCTCGGTCTCGGACCTCAACGGCTCGTTTACATCCCTGGCATCAGCACTCAGAACAAGAACGCCTACACAGCGTCATTGGCACACCTGTTATTGCTACAAGTGGTATTACTATAGTCAAAGTCCCCATTCCTGTGGTATTACCAAGCAGAAAGTACACATTACCACGGTAATCCGCATATTTGGCCAATTTCTCTGCAAAAGCTTTGCTGCGGGATCTCTGCAGAATACGTTACCATGTCATTCTCTAATACTTAAATTATGCACAGAACACCACCTAGTTTCTTGCATACTAATAGAACCACTGTACTGTACATACACAGTGCACAGGATTTACATTTCCATGAAAATACAGGAGAGTATGACATAGCTAGTGGCTACCATGTGCGATCGACAGAAATACAAGATATGGAAATCATCACACCTCATTGATAGCATCACTCAGCACCAAGCTTTCAGTGGACTCCAGACAGAAACGACTTGTTCTATAGAACGTCGCTTCACCTTCGCAGCAGTCGTTTGTATTGCGAGCGATGAACACACCTTTGTAGCCAAGACTGTCGATAACAGCAACACATAACAAATCACTTCAACACTCTTAACAGCAACGTTTAAAATACAACTAAAACCACTCCGGCCAAAACTACTCTACTACTCCTCCTCCTCCTACCACCATTGCCACCACCACCACCACTAAGCTGGGTCAGCCAAATTGAATTTAACAGTCTTAACAGCAACACTGACTACTGTAACTGGACTTGTGGAGCAAGAATTTTTTATGGCCAGATGTTCCTCCTGACCAACAGAATCAAAGCTATGAAACTAATAAAAGCACATAACGCATTAAACAAATATGAAAGCACACAAAATTTAATGTCTTTGTGTAATATTTTTTTGAAAACTTTTAACAATTAAAATTATCTTTAACAATACAAATTTTTTAAATGGCATAAGAAACACAAGAAGACCAGGCAATGCTGCAAAAAATTAACTGCTAGCCTAACAACGGCTAAAGAGTTTCAGTTGACAGTACATAACCACATGCAGTTACACTACTGAGCACTGCTGACACAGTGCACTGCAAACAGTGCACCACTGACACACTGTGACATCTCAACGTTTTTAATGTGGATTATGTGGCAGTTAACTTTTAAATGCCATGGCAAATTTTACTATTGATAAGATTCTTTTATTGATTCTGTCATGGATTATTTAAGTAATAAGTGATTACACAAATAACACAAATAATATTCAGTCATTACTTTTCTCAAAGCTAACTTTTAAACAGTTAACCATTACCACTTTTACCAGCCCTAATAATGTGGCATGTTATTTTCAAAAACAAGTTAGTACAGTATGGTCTACGTGATTATACTTAGTTCATTTTATATTTTATTCATACTGTAACTTCCAAAATTTACTTGTCATTTAGCAATCATTTTATTGATGTATTCTATATAAACATTTATGTATAGAAACGATTGATCTATGATTCAATATGCCGACACAAACAATAACATTTACAACAATTTTCAACTAAATTAACTTAAATGCATTGTACTGTGTATTGCATAATCCTTTTGAGTACTTCTGAGGATTACCTCTCTAATGTTGGTTGCAGCATATCATCCATGTAATCGCCGCCAACCTCTTGCAAGCAGATGACGTCTTCATCCAAATAAACCAACTCTTCAATCAGCCGTTTATGTCGAGAGCTTAACGACAGCTGATCAGCGGTCAACCAAGACACCCTTCCACTGCCATAGTCCCTCTGCGCAGGGTAGTCAGCCAGAATGTTGTAGGATCCTAGCGTAAAACACCGTGAAGTGTCAGCTGGTCCTGCTGTTGGATTAGCAACATACTCTCGGCACAGAATGGGATTTGGAATGTCCACCGCATCTAGTGTGTCATTTGACACTGCGGACGACAAGTCGGGTACCATCTTAGCTGCTGTATTCATCACTTCATCACTGTCGACTGGTGGAACATCGTCAGGTGTAATGACAACGTAGTCGTCCTCAATGTCGGTCTCACTGGACAGCGGCAATGACAACTTTGATTCAGCCGTTGGTTCATCAGCAGATGTCATTTCTCCATCTATTGGAGCCTCAACTGTTGCCGTCTTCTCGTCACTATCCTCCTCACAGACCTTCAGCATCTTCACAGTGTCACCTTCTTCATCATCGTCATTATCACTCTCGTCTTCTATTTCATCAAACTTTCTCTTGCGGTCGACATGAGGAGACACTTCCGTGTGACAAACTGAATTGTCAGCTTCTGATGTTGTTGTTGGTTGTGTCTGTAAGTCGGCTTCAGCTGCTGCTGCTGCTGTGTCTGGTCTGTCACTCTCAGCAACCATCTCTTCCTCCACAGGTTTCACATCACCTCCAGACTCACCCTCATCCACCGGTTCTGCTCCAGCACCAGTTTGTCCTTCATCAGCTGCAGCTTCTTCTTCTTTGTCTGAATCTTTGTCTTCTTCTTCTTTTTGTTTGTCTTCTTCTTCTTCTAGTTCTTTGTCCTCTTCTTCTTCTTTGTCCTCTTCTTGTTCCTTCTGTTCTGTTTGTTCCTCTTCATCATTTGCTTGTGTGCGGCTACGTCTACTGCGAGCTGGAGTGTGTTTCGCTTTCGGTGATGAACTCTTTGGTCGAGAACGACTTCTGGCTGGACTCTTTCTGGCTACTGCCTTCTCCTGTATGCAACAATACAAGGAATCTAAGTATTGTGCTTGTGAATGCATCTGCATACAGACACAGATAGACCTTTGCTCAAGTCTAACTATATTAAAACCGGAATATTTTCCACAGATGTAGCTTAATCGTTGATACAATAAAAAAATAAATAAACACTAAACAGCAACAAAGGTTTTTCATTCTAGAACAATAAAATTTGTTGATGGCATTAAATTAAATACTTCAAAAATGTAGTTCATTTCATTTGGCGGTTGCTGTTACTGTCAGCAGTCAGTAAGTTGACTGTTTTATAAGATCTCATCACAACACCATCACTTTCATTATTGTACATGCATCAACAATGTGACTCATAATGTATTGCAGGCTCAGGCTGCAACTGCAAAGGTCTGATGTGACAAGACCCCACTTGTGCAAACTGGCACAACATGGGCGGTGCAGATATGATTCAGCAGCGTGCAAGGTTGACACGGGAGGTCGACGCCAGGCAGCTGTATGGTAAGGTCACACAAAGAGATGTTGGTTAACCACAGAAGCCAACAGCCAGTCTCTTCCCATCCTGCCATTATTTACCGGTATGTCTGCCAAAATAGGGCGTAAACACATAAGTACTTGTGATGGATGGTTTAGTACATCAGCATGCAGTGGCCAGTTTGAACAACACTCCATAACACAGAGTAGGTTATGCATTGCACTTTTCAATGCAGGAACACAGTGCGCCACTTCAATTGTAAACCGCTGCTGGTCTGGGTTTCCCTGTAAGTGGCGGTATATAAATGTCGAGACCTTTAACCTTTTAACCTTTAGTGAAACACACAGGCATAAAAACACAAATATCCAATGTCTGTGGTTCATAGGACCTTGTTTCAAAAATGATGTTCATTGACATAATGTAACTGAAATTATTTACATTTTTTTTATCTGAACTCCTGCTGTAGAACTGTGTGAGACTGACACAGGCATCGAGTGTTAATACTGATAATAACCAAAATAACAGAACCTTTGCCTTTGGCGATGAGCTGCTTCTTTTTGGTGCCCTTTTCACTGGCGTTTTTCTTTCTTTGACGACCAACGTTTCTACAGAAACAAAGTACAAGTTGCAATGGAAGTGGGTCCTGCAGCATCTTTCAGAATTGCTACAGCAGATTTCTATAGGTCAGATGGAATTCTAATCACCCAAACAACAGCTTCAATACTATGTGGGACAATAGTGACGATAATAAGAAGCAACATAAAATTAACAGTAACATACACACATCTTAACAGCTATTTTGATTTTCCTGGGTTGGCTGGTTGCCCCCTGGATTTTCGATCTCAGGTCATCCATATCCCTCACAGGATAGGTTGGGTACTTCGGGCTACATCCCGCCCACTCGCATTAACTGCCATCCCAAAGGATTTTGCAGCAATGTTTTTACGGGCCAGATGCCCTTCCTGTCACCCAACCAACAGAGTCAAAACACTGAACGCACAAAGCAGTAAAATACCAATAACAACAGAACAAAATAAAGCCATCACTTAACAATGAAATAAACGTACTTTCTTCATCGTCACTGTCACTTTTGGCTTTCTTTGTTTTTCTCTGTCTACTCCTGCCACGTGAAGCAGACTTTTTCTCAGGTGTTTTTGCTGTTCTACAATTACAACAAACTTCAGTGATTCCGTGTAGCAAAGTCAATAAAACAATAACACACACTACACTTTACTCAAATGCCAAACCACGACGAATAATAACCAAGCTGCATTCATTCAATTACTGCTGAAATACATGGTGTCACAGGTGGCAACAAAACAGCAGCTCGTCAACAACTGCTCTAATGTTCAATTTGCTCGTAGAAGTCTAGAATTATTAACAGCGAGCATACTCTGCACATCTGAGTCTTCAAATGAAGAACAACAAGCTGCTAAAAGCATTTTACTACCATTTTGGCTTTTGTTTAACGGGCCTACTTTTCTGCACTTACAAAGTTTCTGGGAATTGTTGGAGACAAACAACACACAGGCATGCACAGATATTTTAATGGCAATTTTCCAGGTTTGCCTGTGGTAGTTGGTTGCTCTTTCAACTTATCTTTTCCACATACTTCAATTCTCTGCATTGTTTCAGGTCAATCCAACACTCTTTTATGACACACTAGTATTACACTATACGCAGTACACAACACACAACACTTATCTCTATCAAACCATATCCACTATTGCACACTGCTTATCCCAGTCATCATCAGCTTCACATTCCACATGCAAAAACAGTTAAATCTAGCTTAACTGGTCACTAAGCGCCATGCACAGTACACGATAACAGCCACCTCTTCGCATAAATACGTCTTGAGTATGCATACAGAGAAATTGAGAGAATGCATTAAGTTTTTTTTCTGGTTTACAATTAACTGCAAATTTTCTCACCACAGCACAACCATACACCACTTAATGCAACTACTATTACAATATTTATTACAATAGTTTTTACAACAGTTTTGCAAACATTTTCATAAAGACAAAAAGTCAGTTTTTACTTGGCTGCTTTTGGTGATGAACTTTTCCTTTTGGAGGATGCAGATCGTCCACGCTGTTGCTTTGGTGACTCCGGAGATGCTGCACTACTGCGGCTTCTTACAGCTGGTGCCGCTGACTTCTTAGAACTTGAAGCAGCAGCTGGGGACTTTGCTGGCGCCTTTACCGATGGGGAAGATTTGGTCACAGGCGAACGAACACTGCCACGAGTGACACGCTTCTCGGATGAGGATGGGGTTTTCGACACTGACGGGGTTTTTGATGCTGATCGACTTGAGCTACGAGGCATCTTTACAATTTCTGCAATTCAATGAAAAGCGCATCTACAAGATCTGTCCAATGTCAGCATGTCAACTTCAACCAATATCAACTACTACTACTACAGCTGCTGCTAATAACACTAGTACTATTACAATATTAC
>Ga0209788_1000253_pt1 | contig 13565 bp, 14 predicted proteins | sample WorMetLIZISLAND1_2_FD_187415 | JGI IMG/M metagenome (GOLD analysis project Ga0209788, IMG submission 187415) | Marine gutless worms symbiont microbial communities from Max Planck institute for Marine Microbiology, Germany - Olavius clavatus LIZARD... ...
CCATCCGTAGGCTGAAGCCGCTGTTGGGACGCGCCCAGGGCACCACGACCTGGGTAGTCTTGGCGCAGGTCCCGCAGCGCACACGGGGCACCTTGGCGTGGATGGAGGCTTGGAATTGAAAGCAGTTCAGGTGACGCCAGTCGTGCTCAAGCGTGTCGTGGACCGGCGGGTGTTCCGCCCCACACTGGGGACAAGAACATCGTGTCCCCGGAGCGAAGGCGCGGTGGAAATCGATCCGGCCCGATTGGGGATCGAAGGCCACGTCAACGACCTCCCAGGGAGCCGGAAGGCCGAGCGCAATGGTAAACAACGACAATGGGTCCATGACGAAAACCGCCGACGTTTGGCCTGGCGACGGGTCCGAGCCTACAGGCGAAGAGAAGGGCACAGAGTAGGCTTGGAGCGGACTACCCTACGCGATGGGGAAAATGGCCCTACCCACACCAAACGCAAGAGAGCCATATTCCTTTTTTAATGCATGGATTATCCTGAATTGTCGGTCATAACGTTGGGTCACTAGTGGAAACTGGTATATTTTTCAAGTGAAGATGCTGGTGAAATACTTGACATCGAAATACGGGAAACCAGAGATCTTCAGCTCATCCGAATACAGGGGGAAACTGAAAGATAGGAGAGGAATTATCGTATTCGAAGTATCCGGATGGTCGGATGCTACTGGCCATGCTGACCTCTGGGATGGGAATAAGTGCTTATGGAAAGGATATGGAAGCATGGCAAATAAAGTATTATTTTTGGAAGCACCCCGGTGGAATTATTTTGCTTTACATTAGTTATAGCGAATCTGTTGGCCGTGTCCTGTACAAAAGTGGCCCCTCATTCGACTGAAAATGCTACTTTGAAATCGAATGAGTTACTGAATTTCGCAAAAGCGAATTTTTTCTGGTTTTTAAAAAGATGAACTATGAGATTGAGGACATTGGAGCTATAACGGGAGGAATCGTGGAGCTCGGTCGTACTCACCGGAAAAATACCGGGAAGTGGCTTTTTTGGCGAAAGGATATAAGCCTCGTTTAGTCACGAAAAATGATATCGATATCGACCTGCTGAAATGCTTTAATTTGGAGTCCGATAAAAACTTTTCAGAGTCCTTGAGCAAATTATCACTACTGAGTGGAACTTTGAAACAAGGCAGGCATCACCTCATTGCCGACAGTAACCGCATCAATGCCGAGGTTTATCATCCGCCTTCTCGTAACAAGCGATCTATCCATGCAAACGGTCGACTAATATGAAAGCCAGCGATCCCATGAACGATCAGGAATTACCCAACGACGGCTTGAGCTATCCGGATACTGAGTATTACTGCAAGACTCGACCGGTTCCGGTGGCTCCCCAGTTCGAGGCCATGGAGAAGGTCCGTAATTGGGCGCGTGCCAATTCCCTATCGGTGCAGGCCTTCGGCACCGGCTGCGGGGCCGTGGAGCTGCGGCCCCTGATGACGGCCCGTTACGATGCCTATCGCTTCGGTGTCATGACCTCCGCCACCCCGCGCCAGTCCTGTGTGTTCATCATCGGCGGCTATGCCTCGGTGAAGACCCTCAAGCGCATCATCGTCAGCTACGAGCAGATGCAAAACCCGAAGTTCGTAGTGGCCCTGGGCAGCTGTACCGTGAACGGGGGTATGTATTGGGATAGCTATAACACCATCAACCGTATCGATCACTATATTCCGGTGGATCTCTATATCTCCGGCTGTATGCCGCGGCCCGAGGCGTTGCTGGCCGGCTTCGTCAAGCTCAAGGAGCTGATCAAGGCCGGTAAGTGTGAGGGCGCCAACAAATACGCGGAGAACCTGGACTGGTACAAGGCGAACCAGAAGAAGATCATCAAGGATTGGAATATGCCGGACTACAACTGGTGACCAATGTAATGAAGTCGCTTTTCGAACGCCTGCAAGCCTTGTTCGCCGTGACCGATTTCAAGCAACAGCGGACCGATCTCGCTTTTGTGCATATCCCCAAGGAGCATGCGGAGCTACTGATCCGCCATCTGCGGGATCATGAAGGTTTCACCCATTTGGTGTTTTTCACCGCGGTGGACCACATCGAAGATGGGATCTTCCGGCTGATCTATATGCTGCACGACTATGAGACCAAGAATACCTTGGGGGTACGGGTGGACCTGCCCCGAGAGCAACCGGTGATAACTTCGATCCATGAGCTGTGGGAGCAGGCCGGGCTCTATCAACGGGAGCTCAAGGAGATGTTCGGGATCGATTTTCCCGGTAGTCCGAGGGTCGACGAGGACTTCTTGCTGGAGGGTTGGGACGAGATACCACCCATGCGCCGGGAGTTCGATACCCGAGCCTATGCGGAGAAAACCTTTTTCCCGCGCCCGGGGCGGCAGTCCAAGGACCCGCGTACCCATATGCAAGAACAGCTCTACCCGCACGAGGGGGAGAAATGATGTACGTGTCCGATCGCTCCAAGTACCCGGAGCTGGTGGATGGCAAGCCTGTCGTTGATCCGGATTCCGAAAAATACGTCAAGCTCTGGCATGGTCCCCAGCACCCCGGCATTACCGGCAATATGTCCCTGGAGCTCACCCTGTGCGGTGACGAGGTGGTGGAATGCAAGACCCATGTGGGCTATCTACACCGGGGCTTCGAGAAGCTGATGGAACGCCGCACCTGGATCCAGAACTTCCCGGTGGTATGCCGGATCGCGGTGCCCGAGCCAGCGTTCAACGAGTACCTGTATGCCGTGGGGCTGGAGGAGTTGGCAGGGATCGAGCCGCCGGAACGGGCGCAGTGGATCCGTACCCTGAACCTGGAGATGATGCGCTTGGCCAGCTTTCTCGCTTGGCTGGGGGGACAGGCGGGGGCGTTTGGTAACGGCACCATCAGTCAATGGACGGTAACCCATCGGGACTATCTGCTGGACCTGTTCGAGGAGATGACCGGGGGACGCATTTATCACATGTACATGCTCCCCGGGGGGGTGCGGTCCGGAATACCCGATGGCTTCGAAGCGCGGCTCGAGGCCGTTTTGCAGCGGACCGAGAAGCTCCTGGTTGAGATCGAGCTGGTGCTGCTGAATAACACCGTATTCAAGGCCAGGACCGTGGGCCTAGGCGTCATCGATCGGGGGATGATCGACCGCTACGGCATCACCGGTCCCAATCAGCGGGCCTGTGGAATCGCGCGGGACCTGCGCAAGGACCATCCCTACGGGATTTACGATCGACTGGACTTCGAGATCGTCACGGGCACCGCCTCGGATGCCTACGAGCGGACCCTGGTGCGGTATCGGGAGATGCATCAGTCCATCGACCTGATCCGCCAAGTCCTGGCCCGCATGCCCAAGCGGGGGCCCTTCCACCAGCCGTTGCCGAATGTTTTGCATTGGCGCATCCCGCCCGGCGAGACCTATGTCAAGGCCGAGTGCACCCGCGGCGAGAAGGGCTACTATATCGTCTCCGACGGTTCCCAGTGTCCGCGCCGGCTCTGTATCCGTGGTCCTAGCTACACCCACGCCTTCCCGGTGATGGAAAAGCTGGCGATCGGCACCGATATTGCCGACATCGCGGGGCTGATGGTTTCTCTGCATACCTATCCACCCGAGATCGAGAGGTAAGAGTTCGTACCGAGCACATGGGAATTATTTTTCGCTGCGAATGACGCAACTGGTTGAAATCGGCTCGCCATTTTCGGTAGTTTTTGATCTATTCGTATCCATTGCGTTCATTTGCGGCGCCCCTGAGAGTCCCGCGAGCTCGATGTTCGGCAAAAAAGCGGCTGTCGATGAATTCTAAACTCGGGCTAACGGTTAAGAACCAAATATGGCGATTACTCGAAATACGGTAGAAACATCGAAATTCAATAAAAATGCAAAGCCACCCTATGAGCTGCGCATGCAAAATTTTCAGATGGCAATGCAGGATGTATATGATTTCTTCCATGACGTGAACTCTCACCTCACTGCGAAAGTGTTGCAGCGCTTGGATGATATGCTTCGTCCTGCAATCATGCCCGGATTGCTTTCCGATATTCGGAGCGTCGCCATTGTTCGCGAAACCCGAAATGGGGTCGTCCGATTTCGGGTGCACAAAATGAGGCGACGGCCATGGCCTTCGGCGGCCCACGTTCGTTCTGCGTCCGTCCCGGCGCGCACTCCGCGCGGCGCCCGGACTCCCACAATGACTGGACGCCATATCGCATGGCCGAGCCTTTCGTCTCCGCCGGCGCTCACGTGCCGCACTCCGACGAAAGGCTCGGCCCTACGGCTACGCGGGGGTCGTCGCACTCTGCTCGTCGCTTACGCTCCCTCGCTTTCCTGTGCTCCTCCGCTGACGGCAAGTCAAGTCTTGCCAAGCATTCCCATGTATTGACGAAAATGGCTATTTCAATGGGCATCCCGATCTAATCGTGCAAGGTGTTTATGCTGACAATTCCATAAAGGCCGGAGAAGAAGGTGTTGAAATAAAGGCGACGAGAAAGGCAGGGGGGGCCGTCGATACACATGGGGCACGGGAGCAATGGATGTGTGTTTCCGCTTATAAAGTCGATACAGACTCGGAGCCCGCTATCAATAGATCGCCAATGACATTCACCGAGGTGTATCTCGGAAAAGTTATGATCGATGATTTCCGGAAAAACCCAAGAGGCGAGCACGGAACGAGGACAGCCACCTTACATAAGGACGGTATCAAGAAACTTCGGGATAGCGGGATATACAGGCTTTAGGGTTACTGTTAGTCTTGAACGCGGCAAGTTCCGGAATGCCGATGCTCCGGATGGCTTATTCTTTCATAGGGCGGAGAAATCCGCCTATTTTCCATTTTCTGAGATTATCCTGAACTCGACCATCAAGTGGTTTTCTACATACGATCCACGGCTCCCACATAGCATAAGGCATGACGCTTATTTCACTAAATTCTTCATGCGCAGCTTTTGGACGGTCACCTCCCCGCATCGTCATAGTGAGGCGAGCTATTTCTCCCCGTCGTTCCAAACCGGCATCGGCTAATGCCGATGACACGATATAAGATACCAGCGGGTTGGAGGCTACTATGACATGAGCGCCGGGAGCTAATTTAGGGAGCAACAATTCGGCCCATACAAATGGAGAATGTTCCAAGCTGCTCAAGCTGTCCTTGCGTCAAGGTGGTGAATCGAGGTAGAGGGGAACGTGTGTTGCCATCGAAAGACGGCGGAATTCGCCAAACACCACCTCTTCCAGCGCGCAACTTACTTTGCTGTTCAGGGGTGTATTTCGTGAAGACCATACGGAGGGTCCGTTACCACGGCATGAATGCTGTATTGCTCCTGCTGCTCCAGCCAGTCGAAACAGTCAGCGTGTACAAGAGTGGATTTCCCGGAAAAAACGGCTCTTACCATTGCTGAACAGAGGTGATATCGTGTTGGGTTCCTTGTGTGATTTTCGGCAGTGGGTTCGGAGACGATAAACACCCCGCTCCTCCCGAACAAAGACCTCAGGCGTGTTAAGCCTCAAGTTAGGATCGGATAGAGGAAGATGGAGTAGGACCGACAATCCGAGCTACTCTGCCCTCGATTCCTTTTACGTTCAATGGCTTAGACATCAGAGTAAAGAACCTGAACAACGGCATCTCGAACATGCCCGGGAGAATTTCTTGTAGCTTGTTGTTCCATGGATGTATGCTGGGCATCCGAACGTCATTTGTCAACGGCAAGTACAAAATTAGCTGAACGAGGCGCTTAACTCGTTAACTCGGACTGTCTCGGCCACTGGTATCCTTTCGGTAGCTGGTTAGCGCAAATGTTATCGGTCGTTGAGGTCGGTACCCGAAGACCGCGGTTTTCGGGTACCGACCGAATACGAGAGATCAATCCTTATGCCGCTCAAAGACCTCATCGCCCCTTTCTACGTTTGGAAGCGGGCCTTCGAAAAGCCCTACACGACCGCAAAACCGATCGAGGAACGCCCTGGCTCGGCCAACTACCGCGGCTTCCACACCAACGATTTGGATCTGTGCGTCGGTTGTGCCACCTGCCAGACCATCTGCCAGAACGAGGCCATCGACATGGTCCCGGTACCGGGTATCGAGGCCAAGCCCGGAGATAGCGGCCTGCGCCCCATGATCGACAATGGCCGCTGCTGCTGGTGTGCCCTGTGCGTCGATATCTGCACCACTGGCTCCCTGCGCATGAGCAACGAATATATCTGGGTTAGTACCGACCCCGATGGCTTCCGCTTCATACCCGGCACCGGCGAGCAGCCCTGGGACAAGAACGAGCTCGGTTATCGTCGGGACCCGGGGTACCGGCTGTTGGATCCCGAACGCCCGGAGATGGCGATGCTCACCCCGGAGCAGAGCGTGCAATCCTTCCTGGAGGTGGTGAAGGGCTATTCCGCGGAGCAGGCCAAGAAAGAGGCGGACCGTTGCGTGGATTGCGGCATCTGCATCGCCGCCTGCCCCGCGCACATGGACATTCCCGAATACATCGAGGCGGTGCGTGACGGTGACTTCGAGACTGGCCTCGAATTGCTCTACCGCACCAACCCGATGCCCGCTACCTGCGGGCGGATCTGCACCCATCGCTGCGAAGATGTGTGCTCGGTCGGGCACATGGGCGATCCGGTGGCGATCCGCTGGCTCAAGCGGCATATCTGCGACCAGATCCCCGAATCGGACTATGCCGGTATCCTCCGCGACGAGATCCCATCGAACGGTCGTCAGGTCGCCATCATCGGTGCCGGTCCCGGTGGCTTGAGTGCCGCCTATTACCTCCTTAAGCTCGGTTACGGGGTCACCCTGTACGAGGCCCAGACCCAGGCCGGCGGCATGTTGCGCTATGGGGTGCCCAGCTATCGCCTGCCCTACGATCAGCTCGATCGGGACGTCGATTACATCCTCTCTCTGGGAGCGACAATTCATTACAATACCCGCGTCGGACGGGACATCGCCTTCTCCGACCTCATGGCAAAATTCGATGCCCTGTTCTTCTCCACGGGTCTGACCGAGCCCTCCGCCTTGGGCGTGGAAGGCGAGCAGCACCCGCGGGTGCTCTCCGGTCTGCATGTGCTGGAAGAGGTGACCCACGATCGGGACCCCGGCGTGGGTAAGCGGGTCGCCGTGATCGGCGGTGGCAACGTGGCCATGGACGCGGCGCGGGTCTCGCGTCGGCTCGGGGCAGAAGTCACCTTGCTCTACCGCCGCCGGATCGAGGACATGCCCGCCGACCCCAAGGAGATCCACGAGGCCCAGGCGGAGCAAATACGCTTCGTGACCCAGGCCATCCCGGTACGGATCCAAGAGACCTCGACCCCGGATCAGGTCACCATCCAATGGGGCGAAGCCGAAATGGTAGCCGACGAGAAGGGCGGTCGCCCCAGACCCGTATTGATGGAAGATCGTATACACACCGAGACCTACGATGCCATCATCTCGGCCATCGGTCAGGGTGGGGACTATGCCTTCCTGACCGAGGAATATGCCGACCGGGTCGAGATGAAACGGGGTAAGGTCGTATGTGATCAACACCGGTGCACAGGTATTCCCAAGCTCTTCGTCGGCGGTGATATTGCCAACAACACAGCGGACGCCATCAGCGCCATCGCGGATGGGCATCAGGCCGCCATCGGTATCGATCGGTTCTTATGCGGATCTTGATGCCAGAACGCGATTTCCGCTTCGCTCCTTGAGCTTTCAGGCGCATAGGTGCGTGAGAGCCAGTGGGGCATCTGGCAGGCTACGAATGATCATCACTACTGAAACAAGCTCTTGGCAGGTAAGGCGATTGCCGGAAAATGATTACCGGAGCGTCGCCATTGTTCGCGAAACCCGAAATGGGGTCCGTCCGATTTCGGGTGCACAAAATGAGGCGACGGCCATGGCCTTCGGCGGCCCGCGTTCGTCCTGCGTCCGTCCCGGCGCGCACTCCGCGCGGTGCCAGGACTCCCACAATGAATGACTGGACGCCGTATCGCATGGCCGAGCCTACGCGGGGTTGTCGCACTCCGCTCGTCGCTTACGCTCCCTCGCTTTCCTGTGCTCCTCCGGTGCCAGGACGGCGGGGACGGGAGGATTGCCGGCTTCGGCTTCGGCTTCGGTGAGGATGGTGTCGTAGCGGGTCCGCAAGCGCTCGACGTCGCCGGTGGGCAATGCCTTGAGGTTCTGTGCCTCGCCGACCAGGGCATCGGCCTGGCACAACAGCGCGATCATATCGGTTGCCCACGGCTGGCTTGGGGACCTCTCAGCGATAGCGGTTAGCTCACGTAGATGATGGGCATTGCAGAAGGCCTGCCAACATGAGTAGCGCTGGCAGGCTGACCCGTGATCATGCATGAATACGCCAGCGAACGGCACCAACAAGCCGAACGCATCCAGGGCCTCGGCACCGCGCTGGTAGGGCAACAACTGGTATTGGGTCATGTAGACCGCAAAGGCCGATACGCCCAGTCCGTATTGCACCGGGGCCTCAATCCCTGCAGGAAACGTGCTGCGTTGCGCGCGCCCACAGGCACCGGTTCCGCCGACAATGCGGTACTCGATGACCTTACGCTGGATCTCCATCTCGACCACTTGGCGTCGCTCCGCGAGCACTGTAGCCGCGATCCCGGTGCCGCAACGTCCGCAGGCGCAGGTCCCCGTCAACGGGATGATCCCGCACTGGTCCGGAGTGATCGACCAGGGAGCGAGTGACACCGCGTCGGCCCGGTTGTCCACCTGGTTTGCGCCCGCTGGGTTGGCGTTGCGAGCATGGTGGCGGCTTCTTGAACGGAGAGTCCGAGGATGGCGGCTGGCTGGAGTTGTGGCTATCCTTGGCCAGGCGCGCTTCCAACTCCCGGATGCGCTCGCGCAGCTGCGCAATGAGCGCTGTCTGCTCCGCAACCCGTTCACGCAATCGCTTAAGCTCGTCGTCAGGCTTTTCCGGAGAATGGGTTATGGCGGATTGTTCCGACATGGGAATAGATTACGTGTGTAGCCTACCGCTTGGCAAGAAGTCCTGAATAGTTACGTCGGGAACGCACATTTTGCCGAGGGGCCCTTTCTGTTCTACGACGTTTTGGAACAGCTGAACGACGATATCGATGGACGGTTGATATCGACAGCCTGGAGGCTGCAATCATACTGGAAAGGGTGCTATCGCGGGGGAAGCTCATTCCATCGGCGCATGAAACGTTTGTAAACGCAGGCAACTCTACCGAATCCATTGCGCTGGAAATGGTTCTGATCAATGAAGAAGCCGCAAGATTTCGCTGCTCAAAGGTGCCGGAGAAGATTCCAACGAACGCGCTCGTCGACATATTCTTCGAGCCATAAGTTAAGGTGAGGAACGAACCTTGACATTCGAAAAATACGAAAGCGAATCCGTACACATACCTCATACTCCGGCTTGGATGACTGAGGTCGTATAGGCAACTCTTTGCCTTGTATCTATTTATCATTCGGTTGCCCTGGGATATCCTGGGCTCCACGCACGGGCACCTTGGCTTTTCCGGTGGTGCTCGATTCGTAGCGATCTTGCGATCGCCCCGTCGGAATTCCAGCGGTCGAAAGCCTATCTCCCTTGGGGGAAGAGGGGTTTATGCCTGTCGGCACCATACCGGAAAAGAAACCATGTAGTCGATCATGCGGAGCAATCTTAATGAGCAGCAATCTCGAAGCAATCAAGGCCAAAGCCATGGCGGATTTGGAGCAGAAACTTGCCGATGAGGCGCGGCCGAATTCGTCGGCCGGAGAGACTGAGACCCGAGATCCCATGGGTCGGGAGAAGATCTCGCAGGAAAAAAAACACATGGAGGGTTTTTGCAAGCTCCCCTTCCTCGACGGGCTTTCGGATGTGGAGTGCGGTCGGCTGGCGGGGATCATCACCGTAATCCGGCTGCGAAAGGGGGACATCCTGATCGAGCAAGGAAAAAAGGATAGCTCTCTCTATGTGCTCATCGAGGGACGCCTACGGGTGAACCGGGATACGGGTGGCGGCAACCAGGTAACCCTGGCCTGTATCCGGGAGGGCGAGATGGCCGGTGAGATGGGATTTCTCGACGATTCGGAACACAGTGCGACACTGCAAGCCGACGACACCTCCGAGATTCTCCAAATCAATCGCAACGACCTTGAAGGCCTGTTGGAGGAACACCCGCATACGGTCTATAAGCTGATGCGCGCCATTGCCCGCGAGGTGCATCAAATCACTCAGCGCATGAATATGCAGTTCGTGGAAATGAGCAACTATATCCACCATCAGCAAGGGCGCTATTGATCACCTCTCTCCGAAAAACGGCACCGGTCCTTCCGGACCGACGACCGGTGCACATCCTTCACCGTGGGTCTGATATCGGCTTCTATGACTGTCTTGCCTCTGCGCAATCCCGAAGGCTGGAGCTATGGAAAAAGGAACCGTTCTCATACTGGGTGGGCACTCGAACATCGGGCTGGCCATCGCCCACCGTTTCATAGGGCGTCCATGTCATCACCGTCCTACCGGGATTCGTGGCTACCCGCATGATAGAGGGTATGGACCCACCGGCACTATTGACGGCACAGCCCGGAGTAGTCACCGCAGCCGTGGAGCGAGCAGTACGCAAGCGGCGGAATGTCATCCATGTGAGAGCTATCTGGGCACTCGGGATGCTGGTGGTCAGGAAGATTCCCGAGGCGATCTTCAAGCACTTGAAGCTGTGACAAGCCTATGCCAAGGATCGGGCAGCTCGAAAAAGTCAAAGTCTTCGTTTGGAGCGGAAAAATTCCATCTTTTGGAGTTTTCCCTTACGCCAAGTCGAAATGTGATTTCGACTTGGCTTCATTTTCAATCGGTGACCCGATTGAAAATGGCGGTGCGTCCTTGCACCGCACGGACACCTTACAATTCCGGCGACCGAAAAGTCCTTCTCTCCGGTACGAATCCGGTCTTGGTGCATACTCGAACTCCTCCAACCGATCCGCTGGCGGCTATAAGCCCCTTTCCCCTGCGGGAGAAGGGTTGGGGAGAGGGGGAGCAAAGGCGGAGCCCCGGCACTTTGGCGTGGTTTAGAGCGGCTCGGCATGGTGATCTAAATGTACATCCTGCCCAACCGGTTACCAGCACCGAACTGTTGGGAGTCTCATCCCAACGGCTATCCGCCGACACCCCATGGTCCATGATCGTCCGGCGGGGTCAAGTGTGAGTAAAGATCAGGGTATGAATCGAGCACCGACCGGTCGCAGACCGGTGGGAAGGGTGGATTAGCCGCCCGTAACCGGCGGGAAGAAGGCGACCTCGTCGCCGTCTTTGACTGGGGTCTCGGGACAGGCCATATCCTGATTGATTGCCGCCAAGACAGGCTTACCCGCCGCGAACAGCTCGGACCAGATGCCTCCGCGCTGGCGCAGCAAGTCCAGGATGTCGCCGACCGTCGCCAGCTCGGTCGCAGGTGGTATCTCCTCGCTGGCACGGCCCAACTGCTCCCGCAGGCGGGCGAAATAGCGGATCTTGATCATCCGGTAAGCTCGCTGAAGGGAATGAATGCGACAGGGTCGCCTTCCTGCACGACCCGGCCCTCGGGGATCACGACTAGGCCATTAGCCCAGGCCACGGAGGAGAGCACGGCGGAGGAGCGACTGGGGTAGACCTCGACCCGGGGCCGACCTTCCGCACTCGGCTCCAGGCGCGCGCGCTGAAATTCGCGGCGCTTGCCCGGCCGTGGCCAAGTAAAGCCGGCCTCGGCGGTTACCACAGCGGGCTCGACGGACCCCGTGATGCCCTGCCTACGCAGGATGAAAGGGCGCGCGAAGAGGCAGAAGGTGATAAACAGGGAGACGGGGTTACCGGGATTGCCGATGAACGGAGTCCGTGCCGCACCGATATGACCGAAGGCCAAGGGCTTACCGGGGCGGATGGCGACCTGCCACAGGTCCAGGCTGCCTAGGCGCTCCACCGCTGGCTTGACGTGGTCCTCCTCGCCCACGGAGACACCTCCGCTGACCAGAATCAGGTCCGAACGTTCGGCCGCATCGGCCAGGGCCGTCATAGTGGCTTCCAGGGTATCCCGGATGCAGCCCGAATTCAGGACCTCACAACCCAGCTCTTGTAGCAGACCCTCTAGCATGAAGCGGTTGGAGTCGTAGATCTGCCCCGGTCCCAAGGGGGAGCCGGGCGTTACCAACTCGTCACCGCTGGAGAAGACGGCGACCCGCAGGCGGCGGTGGACACTCAGCTCGGTCCGACCCACCGAGGCGGCAAGCCCCAGATGCTGGGCCCACAACCGGATACCGGCGCGGATAACCTGGGAGCCGGCGGCGATATCCTCACCGGTGCGACGGATGTTGGCACCGGCCTTGATGTCCGGAGGGAGCTGCACCCGGTCGCCGTCGAAGGTGCAGGATTCTTGGATGACTACCGTATCGGCACCGGCGGGTATCGGGGCGCCGGTGAAGATGCGTGCCGCCGTGCCGGGGGCCAGCGGTGGTCCGGCAACCCCGGCGGGAACGCGCTGGGAGACGGGCAGCCGGCCGCCGCTCGCTGCTAGGTCGGCGCTGCGCACGGCGTAGCCATCCATCGCGCTATTATCCCAGCCAGGTACATTGATGGTGCTGACCACAGGCGCGGCCAATACCCGCCCCAGCCCGGATCGGATCGGGACCGACTCACAGTCGGCGATGGGCCGGGATCGGGCCAGCAGTCGTTCGAGGGCCTCCTCCACGGAGAGGGGAGGCTGCGCCCGCGGCGTCTCGAAGCAGTCGTTGCGCAGGGTCATTCGGGCTCAGGTCCTCGAGAGCCGAATCGAAGACTCGTAGGGGCGACCGGCCAGTCGTCCTTCGGACCGACATGTCCGGTCTCCGACTCGAGCAGACGGGGTAAGAGCTGAGCGAAGTTGCAAGGTCGCGTGCGGTGGTCAAGTTGAAGTCGCAGGATCTTGTCCCAAGCGGTTCGGCAGGCACCGCCGGAGCCGGGCAGGCAGAAGATGAGGGTACCGTTGGCCACACCCGCCACGGCCCGGGACTGCAAGGTGGAAGGACCGATCTCCTCGTAGGAGAGGACGCGGAACAGTTCGCCGAAACCTTCGAGGCGCTTGTCGAGTAGGGGTGTGACGGCCTCCGGGGTGCTGTCCCGCCCGGTGATGCCAGTACCGCCGGTCGTCAACACCACCTGCACCTGCGGGTCGGCGATCCAGCGCGAGAAGAAGACCCGCATTCGGTACACATCATCCGGGACGCTTTCCTTGGCGACCACCCGATGACCCGCGTGCTCGGCCGCATCCCGGAGCCAAGCACCGGACTTGTCGTCGGCGCCGCGGCGGCTGTCGGAGATGGTTAGGACCGCAATCCGGAGTGGGACGAAACCGGTGTTCGCGAAGTGATCGGCCATGATTTTTCTAAGGTGCTCCAGGATCGACCGTGGTGGCGGAACTCTAGGCCAGCCGGTACTCTTTTTCAAGGTCTCCCCGCAGGGTGTAGGGAGCAAATAAACTGTCCGGACTTGTAGCCCGTGATGTGTCCGGTTTCATTGGACGCCGAGGAGGTGTCCAATGAGCCGAACGAACTTGCTGCAGGAGATTCGGAAGATGAGATTTGAAGAGGCGTATGGGGGTGGCAAGCAGGCCGCCTGAGACAGGAGGAGGCCCGGCTGCTCGGGGTAT
>Ga0209788_1000254_pt1 | contig 13551 bp, 7 predicted proteins | sample WorMetLIZISLAND1_2_FD_187415 | JGI IMG/M metagenome (GOLD analysis project Ga0209788, IMG submission 187415) | Marine gutless worms symbiont microbial communities from Max Planck institute for Marine Microbiology, Germany - Olavius clavatus LIZARD... ...
GGCTAGACTTTTGTATTTCTTAGTTTGTGTTTTGTTTTCTTAACTATATCGTGTGTCATGTTTTTTCTATTTAGCTTTTTGGCTATAATTCAATAAACATACTGGATACTGGAAGTTACCGGACGATGTTGTATCCGCAGCTACCATTTCTAGATTCACAAATGGATCTTCTTCTTTTTTTTCGTTTGCACTGCATGCCCAGCCACTTGATTGCCTCATCACCAGCGAGATGTAGAAGACCGCCAGGAAATCTTGATAGAGGGCAGTCGTTCACAATATGACTCATTGTCTGTTTTGCAGCGCCGCAACTACGAGATGGGTCTGGTATCTTGCGCCAACGAGCAAGATTTGCAGCACATTGTCCCTGACCGGTTCTAAAATGGTTTAAGTTTGCCCACAGATGACTAGATATTTGGATGAACAGACATGGACATTAAAAGCTAACAGCTTAACAAGCCCATTAACTCTAACTGTAACAGTACAACACCAGCCGCTGAAGTCGATACAAGTAGCGCAGCTGTCGCAGAGAAAGCAGATCGTACTTTATGCTGTGCATGGCTTGCCTGCTGTCAAGACAGTCATTGTTTTCAGTTCTGTATAACTTCAGTTCAGTAACAGTATTGTTTCACGCAGTCTAATAACATACAACAAGATTATGATGCACAGTAGGCCTATTAATTACTGCTTAAAGGCCAAAATCCATTACACCAGTGTCCTTGTAGCAAGTCCGTAACAAGTTGGCGGGGGCAAAAGTCCGTTGTGTCCACTGTCTGTTATGTCGTGCCGTTTCCCAAATTCCATTATAGCGACTTGTTGCGGACTTGTTGGCCGTGTCGCTAACAATTCCGTAACAAGTTGGCAGCTTCCCCGTCTACGGGGAAGTTACGGGGAAACGTGTGTAATTGATTTTGGGCATACAGAACATCTCCGTCCATAGCCGGCTGGAGAACTGTCCAAATGTCAGTGATGTATCCTTTAATTCCGGAGGCAAGCTGTTCCATGACGACGGACCGGCAGCTGAAAAGCTTCGAGGACGAAAGCCCACAATTCGGCGTAACCAAATCATCTATAGGCCTATATCGGAAGAGCGCAGGTGGCAAGGTGTTGAAATTGCCAACACTGTGGTGATCATCGACACGAGGTACAATATGGAACCAGCTGATGCCGGCATTTATGGACGAGTTGATGCCGATAACCTGTTCGTCAGTCATCATTTGGGCAGGCAGACATCATGATTACTCAAGCCTATGTGGCGCACTGTCAGAAAACAGGCAAGGGAAGCCCGCGACAGTAAACCTATACGTCGATCACTGTATATGCTACGTGTTCGTGTCATAATGTAGTTAATGGTAGCAGTTCTAAGCCGAGTAAAACAAACAGTTATGTCTCAAACAGCGAACACGATATGACATTTTGTGCCCGTGAAATGTGTTCATTCCATAGGAGTAGCCAGTGGGGGACGCTGGCCTGGGGCAGTAGCCCCCCTCCAAGAATCCAAGATTGACAGAACACCGAAAAGTGAATCGAATCGAGAAACGGAACTGGACGACATTTGTGGCCACTAGACTTAAAACATTTTTATTTAGACAGTCTTATCCTGATATTGTGCTTTAGTTTTTCTTCGTGGTCCTTGCGGTTTTTACTTAGCTAAGCCAAGTTAAAAAATTGTAATGTAATGTAATGTAACTAGACGTGTTTTCTGGGCTTTTAGTGCGTCCAAAATGTATTTGCAAATGGGGACGGTCCGCCATAGCTAAGGGCCGCCATAGCTAGGGCCGCCATAGCTAGACCTCTAAGGTTAGGGTAGGGTTAGGGATAGGGTTAGGGATAGGGATAGCCGCTAGCTATGGCGCCATAGCTATGGGATAGCCCCTAGCTATGGCGGACCCTAACCTTTGCAAATTCAGCGTTATCTTTATGGAACTGCTTACCTACAGTGTCCGCAACTGCCAAAGTTATACCATTTTTTAAATTCAAAGTCAAAACTTAACACTTTAACACCGGGGAAGCTTACAGCGCTCCCTCAGACTCCATACCTGGTGGGAGGGATGCTTGCTGCTCCCTCCCAAGTACTCCCCCATCGCTGTAGGCCTTCAGCCTCAAGTTTCGGCCCTTCGGCCTCTAATTTCAGCCCTTCGGTCCTCAGAAGAGCCCCCTCCAAGACATATTCCTGGCTACGCCTGTGGTTCAATCAGGCCATTTGCCAATCAATTTGTGGCTTTCTGGAGATCTTCGTTGACTTTGGGACAGGCATGCAGCGGATAAACGGATCGACAAAACTGAAAGGCTGGCATGTGAAATTGATATTAATACACAATGCGGCCCCGTAAAGCGAGTGCCACGAACAGTATAACTGATGCGGAAAGCTGGCGTCCCGGCAACAGTAATTGATGCCGCTAGCTCTTCCCTGTGTGTCACCAGTTTAAGACTGCAGTGCAGACTCCTTATATAAGCGCGGGAACGATTTTAGCGCGCGACAGTCACACGGGTGGATCAGTCAAAAACGGCTGAAGGTAAGATCATGCAACTTTCACGACAGAGTAGCCCAAACCCTCTAGTTTTTGCGATATAAGTTTAATCCAGAAATTCTGACGGGTTCTTCATGAGCAGGGGCGTCCAAGAAGGGTGGGGTGCGGAAAAGAAGCCATTTTCTAGCTTTATGCATCGATATCTCGAAAACGATACGAGATAGACCAAAACTTACTACTAATGAGTAATGACTAATAGGAAGTTGCATTATGCGCTCGACAGGCACCAAGATCGATGACCTTGGATGACGTGGAACTGCTATAAGTTCAAATTGTCTTGGAATTTTGCACTACCGCGCATTTTTGGGAGGCAACAACGGCTAAACGAATGAAGATAGCCCCGCATTGTCACTTGTCAGCGACGGAATTGTTGCGCACCTAAAGTACTTTTCAACGTTTTAACAAAACGTATTAATTGCTTGCGTTCCTCCGCTATAGGATCTGTCGCGCGCTTACTTTTGCGTTAGCTAGGCTTTCTTGTTCGGTTGGGGGAGTGGTGAAAAACAATCAAGACAATCAAATTTAAAATCTAACTTTATGCAATAAATGTATTTTTCGAAAAAAAAGTATGTGCGGTGTGCAATGGGGTCTGGGGCAGCTGTGGAGTTTTCAAGAATTTGTGTATCAAAAGTAACGTTATCGTTATCGTTACTTATAACTGTAACTTACAGGAAAAAATGGGGGAGCAGGATGTACTACTTGCTCCCCCAATAATTTTGTTGGGGGAGCAACTGCTCGCTGCTTCCCCTGCTCCCCCGGTTCCCTCGCCTATGACTATTTATGCTGTCGTCCAAATCAGACAGTGCGGATGTAAGTTCGCATCGTTGACGCGCCATTGTGCGGAATCTCTGCCCACTACGCAACGCTACGGTTAATTATCAGCCAACGTCGCATGTTGCACAATGTTGGCTTGACGTCAAAAAAGCCAACGGTCTTCTTCAAACGCTTGCAGGGAATAGGCCTAATAGCTGTCAGAAGATTTTTAATGCACTCCGGAGGGAACGTGTCGGAGCCCTGTTTTTCTTCTCGTGTGTATACTTTTGATCCATATCAGTAGTTCCAGCTTAGAGCTTTTTTTCTCTAGTTTAGTTATTTTTCTCACACTACCCTGTCTGTCCAGTCTGTTCTTGTGGGCTTATGCCTGATTGATATCACTCATCAGCGCAGACTGCTCTACTGGAAGAAATGTCTATATTCTGATAATGTGCTGTTACAGACCCTGGATAGATGCTGTTATTATAGCACTGCTTCCTTGTGTGGTGTCGACAAGTTCGCCATTAACTGGCCGGTTTTTAAATCGCCAGTTAAATTAACTTTAATCTCCGAGTAATTTGATGTTCAGAGTTAATCGTCGATTAACTCAATCGGCCATTAACTGGTGATTGAAAAGCCGGACCTATGTGCTTTCACGTATCTTGTGACAGACAGCATGTGTATCGTTTTAAATTGTATTGTGTCCTTTGATTTTATGTGCGTAATAAAACGATAATAATAATGATGATGATAATACATTTGTAGAACGTCATAGTGCTGTAGCTTCAGAGGCGCAGGTGGAACAGGTAAGCTAGCTATAAGCAGTATTGAACAAGTGAGTTTTTATCCTAGATGTAAATACAGAGAGAGTGTGTCACAGTTGACGACAGCAGGAGGTAGAGAGTTCCAATTAGTTGGAGGTGCAGCGCAGCTGAAGGATCGTTTGCCGATGTCAGTGCGTCTGAAAGATGGATGAATAGCCGAGCACAGAAAATTGTTAAATGAAGACGGGAGCACGTATAGGCGGGCTATAACGCGGCCGGGGTGGGAACTTCAGCGACAGCTAAACGCTCCTTGAAGTGACTCAACCGGAGCAATTACTCAAATGGTCGATAAAATCGGAAGTTTAAAAAAGACGCCGTGAAAAACGACTACAGTACGTGGTGCTCGTTGCGAGACAAGATAAAGAAATCAGTGGTCAGTACAGCATCCATCTCTCAGTCGGTAATTGAATGCAGTAGGCCTATAAGTGTTATACGGTCGAACATCAATCAAGAAATCAATCTTATTTTTTAACGTGGCCTAAGCAACGAGCAGCTACTTCAAGGACCACAGAGGGGAGGAACAGTTAGAAGGTAAGACCGGGCTAAGAGCGACAGAATAAGTGCATTTTTGGCCGCTGCTTAAACATAAGCGGAGACGGTGAGGAGGTAATGTGTGAAGGTAAATCGTTCTATGTACATGCACCAGTGACAGGAAAGGCGTGACGTCCAACAGTAGAAAGTCTGACGGCAGTGGTGGAGGACCAAAGTCTCTGTCGAGACGGGATGTCAGCGGTGCGTATGAACTGCCAAAGGCACAGTGCAGCATCAGCGTGCACCGTGCAGCGCCCGATAAAGGCCAAAATCAGTTACACCAGTTTCCCCGTAGCACGTCCGTAACAAGGCCGCAACATAATCGACAAGTCCGCAACAAGACTATAGTCTGTAACAAGTTGGCGCGGGCAAAGGTCCGTTGTGTTTGTTGTGTCGTGTCGTTTCCCAAATTCCATTACAACGACTTGTTGGCAACAAGTTGGCAACTTTCGGGGAAACATGTGTAATGAATTTTGGGCACGAGTCTGCACGGCGACGAGGGTCAAAAATGAGCAATCTTGAGTTGTATAATACCTGAACAGCCGATAAATGAAAACGAAGTTAATGAGCATAATAGTTTCACCGTAGTTTCAGTCTTCAGAATTGAATCGATTTAATCTCACGTGGCGGATTAGTTAATCGTTTACAATGACTTGGTAGCCTATGACAGTTCCAGTCAGCTAATGTGTCCTGCACTAGAGAAAGAAACTGTTTATCCAAGATTTATACTCTGCAGTGAAAGAGTGTTGGCAGCAGTATAATGTGAGTGGACAATTATTATATCAGACACCAAAGCCGGTTATCTCGAAGCCGGTTTCTTTTAGCTGCATTATTTCTGCAATTGTTTATCAGAATTTCTACCAATAAAACCGTCCGGATATAAACAAAAAACGTTAAAAATGCGCTTTTAGTAAGTAATAATAAAACACATAAAACACTTTTACACGTCCATAGGCCAGCATAAAACCGAGCACCCAGCGACACAGTAGCAGTATCCATATTCGTGGGAACAACACGGACCATTGTTAACGGTCAAGGGTCGTGCCTAGCTGTTAATGGAACTCCATCTCAGCTACAGGGTGTCATTTGCCATATGCGATCATACAGTGTTACCTGCCACCCGACACAAATGAACACACCCCGTCTTTAACCCCAACCAAAGGCCGGTACGCAATTTACCTACCCCGGAGGGATGGAAGGCTGAGTTGACCTAGGTGACTGGTTACGTACCGAGATCGTTTATCCGCCCACAGGCGACTAAGCCATTCAAGTACCAACCCGGCAGCACATTGCACGGACTCGTACTCGCTACCTGTTGATCACAAGTCCGACGCCCTAACCACGACACTACCAAGCCATTGTTGCGCATAGCTCGCTCTTACTTCACCATCACTCAACTTTTAAGCCAGGTGCCAAAACGTCGCATTACGAGAAACCTCTGTAGTACCAACCCATCCTCATATGATCGAACGTAATCAACTTTGCATGCATATGGTGTGGCACGGAACTATGGATAGACTACATGACAGACTGAAACGGCGGCGGTCATTATTAGATAGAGAGGTATACAGGTGCGTCGTGAGACCGACGTCGGCTTTGAAGCTAATAAATTACTTTCAGTCAACAGGAGAGTCGATTCCCTACTTTATGCTTTCATCTTTAACGTTGCGCAAAATAGATGGCTTATACCCATGTCACACGCTCCAGAAACCGGCGCCATAAATGGACTGAATTTTCTGGCGCCGGTTTTTCGTACCAGGTGCGACTGGAATGAAAATCTCTGGCGCCGAAAATAAACGCATCAAAATGATCTTATATTCTGTCCAGTTCTGTGCATTGCACTGGACAGACAATATAAAATTTGACTTATGAACTATGTTTATTGTGCACTTTTATCCATCCATCCATCCATTTTATTTGTCGAGTGTGTAATATTTCTTAGTCGCGTTCTGGCTTGGAATAGAACAGTGTTCTAATCGGCGCCGGAATCTGGTACCAGATGAATCCGGTCCCAGATGTGCATGACACACGTACCAGAAAGCCGCGACAAAAATGAAGTCGATTTATGGCGCCGGTTTCTGGTACGTGTGTCATGGGTATTAGGCAGGATTGCGGTCATGGTCGCTAAGGAGCTAATGGCAGTGATAGACTGATAGAGCTATGAGACAATACTGCGTGAACTGTCGAATTGTGGAATATATTTCTATTTTTATATTAAATGAGTCCTCAAGATGGTGTCGTCCCATCAGAACGAAATCCCGTCAGAACGAAAGCCGTTTTCGATCTAATGGAACATAGGTTTTCGTTCTGTCGGGATTTCGTTCTGACGGGTTTTCGTTCTATTGGGACAGTGGACTGCATTCTGATCGGTCGTTTGGTTAGTTTTTGGGTATCTACGCGTTACACTGAGACCCATGCCTTTACACACGTAGTATATCTTGTTTCCATTATTTATGTTATGTAGTAACAATCGTTACGTTATGTAGGCCTATCTGGAGTTTATTAACAACAATCCGGTCCCAGGGACACAAACGTTAAAACGTTAAGAACATGCATTATTTAGGCCTACTCTGCAGTTAGGCCTATCGGCATACTCTACAAATCCGGCGTTGTCCATACACAGCCTATTTGCAGACGAGGTGTGCACGAATGTGCCACAAACGCGGCGTGTCGATGACGTTGTTGTGATCGATGTCGCTCTGCGGAGGAGACATCCAGCGCTGTAGATAACGCTGCACTGTCTCATCTTTCTTGACGTACTTGGCCTTGTGTGGCGGTGGCGGCACTCCGCCGGTAATCTGTGCGAATACGTTCTCCGTGTCACCTTGCTGGAGACCAATCTGCAGCAGTCTCGTATCCAGGTCCCGCTTTGGCGATGGCGCGATTCCACGTATTGTTCCACCCTTCGGTGTCGTTGTCTGTTCTCTTCTGACAGGCGACGTTGTGGACGCTCCAAATCCGCATTGAGGTTTAATCCAGGCAAAAAACATTCGTTAGGAGTTGCACTGACGCTTTACTCCATTTTACATGTACACTTGAATCACAATAATGCGCAATATTTTGAATATTCGTTCTGATGGGATTTCGTTCTGTCGGGATTCGTTCTGACGGGTTTTCGTTCTGATGGACCTAAATCCTCAGGATGGTTCATGCCAAAAGTTACGAAACTGCGTCTATATTTGTTAAAGTTATGCAGAGAAAACTGTGGCTTATTTTTTTCCGGACACGGTGTATACACTTGTCGTGAGTTTTCAACAGACTAGCCACTCAGTTTACTACTGAGGCCTACTTTAGCATTAATGCACAACACAAGAATACTTGACCCGCCGACTCTAGTTTGTGTTGAATGCGGCTGCGCGACTAACATAATCATCTCCACAAATCCGACTCACTCCTCTATCTGCCCCTACCACAGCGAGTTTAGTTCAAGATCGCCGTCCTCGCGTACAGTCTTGCACGGACTCTCGCCACAATACATCGGACCACTCGACCGCGTAGCTGAGCCTGGCCGGCGATCTTTTGGCTTAAGTCCTAAAACTGCAAGTACACCTATCACTATACAAAAAGAATCGCGCAGTAATCAGTGCAGCGCAGTACAGTGTTACGCTACAGCGTATAGTCAGAGTGATGGCCTGTAAGAGTAAGACCGAGCAAAAATCTCAATCTTCAGACTACTGCGGAAAACTGACAATAACGGTGATGCTCGTATTGACTCCAACAGTCTGTTCCAAACAGATGCAGAAGTCGCCGGGAAGACACGGTCTCCAATGGTAGCACACGAGGCAAAGCAAAAAGAAAAAATAACGATTTAAGTATCCGAAAATGAAAACTGTCACTGCGCAGCACTATAAAAGATGCGGTAAAAGTCATTGTAAGGAACGCCTGAAGAGGAAAGCTTTGAGGCGACCTCTGAAAACAGTCATAGAGGGTGCGGACGTGACATGTTGCGGCAGACTGTTCCAAGTATGGGCAGCAGCAAGAGGGAAGGCCCGATCACCGACGGTGGACAGCCTTGGAGGCTTGGAGATGCGTGGAGCGACGAGCGCTGACGTACCATAATGCCCTGTCCACACTGGCGACTATAGTCGCCGAATTCGGCGACTGTCGCCGGTTTTGGCGACAGTCGCCGAATTCGGGTGGACAGGCTATTTTGGCGACAGTCGCCGACAGTCGCCGGTTTTAACGACAGTCGCCGGTTTTGGCGACAGTCGCCGTTTTCGGCGACATTATTGTCGCCGAAATCGGCGACTATAGTCTCCAGCGTGGACAGCGCTTAAGAGTGCAATCGTCGACGTGCGTCGAGGTCCATCATCATCAGCAGCATGCACAAGGATAGATCATAGCTGCTGTCTCCACGAGTTCACTCCAATCAGTGTGATGCTGTGCTCGATGCCACACCATGTGAAGGCCGACGTTGGCTGACCTGAGATCGGTTTGAACGGTTCGAATTCATATCAGTCGTGGTCTTCAATCAGTCAATCAATCAATCAATCAATCAATCATGCAGCTGGTGACGCGCCATATGTCAATTTAAAGAAACGAATCTAGGTCGCAAATGAAAGTTTGTAGAAATACGTTTTGAGGCTGCATTTAAAACCAGACAAAAGCATGTTGTTGAAAATTATCAGTCAGATCAGCTGGTAGAGAGTTTCAAATTGTCTTAGCGGCGTGCCAGAACGCGCGACTGCCAAAAAACAGTCCTGCCCCAGCATCGTGAAGCAGATAATGGTCGCTGGAGAGAAGATGACGTGATGACGTTGGGAATTGAAGTAGGTCGGATAGGTAGGTGGGTCAATGGTATTGATTTGAATGTCAGTAATGCAATCTTGTAATGGATTCTAGCCCTGGCAGGTAGCCAGTGAAGGTGGGCGAGGTTCTGCTTGGCATTAGATTGAATGTCAGAACTTAAGACGATGCGGGCAAGCGAATTTTGGACCCGTTGGAGTTAGTTTGAGTTGGGCTAAGATAAGCCGTACTGTAAAGAGTTACAATAGTCAAATCTGGATCCAACAACAGCAGCTGCAATGCTCTTTGAGTCAGCAATCAAGATGAACTTCCGGATGCGTCGGAGTGCTCGGGTATGGTGGAAAGCTGCCTTAAGCCCTGTCCACACTGTCGCAGAAAAGTGAGGCTGTCGCACAAAAGTGAGACTGTCGCAGAAAACGGCGACTCCGCGACTGTCGCCGAAAACGGCCAGAAAAACGGCGAAAGTCGCACTTTTATGCGACAGTGTGGACAGGGCTTTACAGAAGTTGACAACGTGGCGGTCAAAAGACACGGTACTGTCCAAGATGACACCTAAACTTCGGACACTGTCAGACACTGGAATGCTGGTACCGCCGAGTCTCCTCCAGTCATGCAGCTGGTGGCCCGTTGATTGCAACTCGGAGGGCTCGTCGATGATCCATCTCAGGGCTGGTTCTGGCTCTATGACCAAACTGCGTGAGGCGTTTAACATGAATGATTTCAGAGGAGTGGAGGTCCGGTGATATATATTTCATATGTCAGTGTTCGAGGTCTGAGACACGCTGCAACTCTGTCGCCAGATAGTCGGGTGCAGAGCCGTGGAAGCAGCTAGCGAACCTTTAATAAAGTTACCGCTACCGTTACTGTTAAGATTGTCTCTTTCCGTCTCGCTTCTTCATTCTGTAGCTGCACTTCTGCACTTTGTGACATAGATCGTCACGGTGATACTATATGGAAGCTGAAGTCAAGCAAAGGTAACACACCTTGGTAGTCTATTCTGATCCCAAAAGCAGTTCGCCTTGGTGAAAAATGGACGCAGATGGCGGTGATGCGCCTAAAATATAAATAGAGCTTAATATTATACAAACGTTCGTGTCAATAATTTGTCAATATTTTTCACTTTTTATGAACCACAGCTCTCTTAGCAGCCCCGCTGCAACTTTGCTTAATTTATGGGCTGAACTATCCGAATGCTGTACTGTACGAAACTGAAACTCAGAGCGTGGGCGAATTTGTGTATTTGTGTCCCACCACCACTTCCTCGGGCACGGCTCTTCCAAGTAGACGTATATATACATTAAGGCGCCCAATGTCAATCCTACGACTTTCGCCGGTTCGGACGTCATTGTAAAAATACTTATGACGTAACATTATGACGTAATACGTCACGTGATTCAGTGTCCGGGAAATACCTGGGAAATGACCTCGAAAAGAGATGGGTTTTCAGCCGCTGGCAGAATGTAGACAACGACTCAGCAGACGTTACATTGGCCGGTAGGTCGCTCCGATTCGTAGGCCGACAAAAACCGGTTGTCGAACCGGAAAATTCGGTTGTCGACTGCTAACAGCGTGACGGGTGGCACTGTGTCAGGGCCGAAGACTATGTAACAGTAACCGGGCCAATCCGGTTTTTAGGGAGAGACTACTTAGTGATCCTTTGACGATGAAACGTGTTTTTTTGTGTTTTATTTCATTTAATAAAATGTTTAAAATGTAATGATCATCTTTGTCTGGTTCCCGCACCCACGTACACGTGACACACTGCCAGACGGGTAGTGCCGGCAGACATAAGTTCTTGAAGTCGGAAAAGGTTCGCCCCAAAAATACAACGGCAGAATCAATCAATCAATCAATCAATCAGAATTTTTTTAACGTGGCTAAAATAGCAATAGCCATTACGAAGTCCATGTTAACATAGTCAGTAATGTCAGATGATGACGTCCGGAAATGACCGTTGAAACAAGAATGTCTTCAGCCACTGGTGAAAGGTTGCAATAGAAGGTGATGACTGGACATGGACAGGCAAAGTGTTCCAGACAGTTGCGGCTGCAACAGGAAACGCCAGAGATCGTCCTTGAGTGACCAAAGCGTCTCTCTACAGCTCAGTCGCTAAGCACCAGTGTGTATTATTACAGGGTCGGCTAGTTGGTAGCGAGTGCGAGTGACAAGTGAACGAATAACTCGTAGCACGTCTCTGCTGCTCAGACCAAGATTCAATTACGTGCGAATTGACCTGAACACTGAACACTGTACATCGCTCCTTCCGTCTGTCTTGTCTGTCGTGCTTCGTTCCTCCGACATCGAACTTCGATGGTCTAAATCGATCTTCGTGGACCGGCAGACTGCAGTGCTTGTCGTCAATATCTGGGACCGTGTCGACGTAGTGGTCAACAGCGGGTATCAATCATGTTGACCCATTGTGCGAAACTGCGGAGACTATAATCTATCTCGATTCCGACGTTTCGGGGTAGCAAACTCCACCGTTATCAGCTCTCCCAGGATAAATATCATATGCATAGAAAGTCAGTCAGTCATTCCTAAGTGTTTGTTCAGGTTCGTGTAGTCCTCGAATATAATTTTACGTTATTCTGTTATTGCCCACTGCAATAACAGTGTACCAGTTCACGCCGTTTGAGCTCATGCTCAACTACGATCTGCAGATAACGGTGACATGATCGTCCCGCGTTCGTGTACAGTTCATTTCGGTCAGCGCAGCTTCCGCTCATCCGCACCATCTGTGTGGAACGACCTTCCGTTTGAACTGAAGAACAGCGACATTAGTAGACAGGATTTTAAATCTTGTCTCAAATTATGGCTTTTGGAGCGTGCCTATTCACAACAGGCGCCTCTGCGAACTTTGTTTAAGGGGCACTATATAAATCCACGTTTTGATTGATTTTGATTGATTGATTAATTGAATGCAATCTTGTAGGCCTATTTTATACATGTACGATGTACTTTAGCTATATGCGCTTGAACGAGGCAGGCAGTCAGTCAGTCAACTAAAGTCTCGTCCACAATGGCGACAAAATGACGCCGGGAAACAAAATGTCGCCGGTACCGGTGGCAAATTGTCGCCGTCGATTTCAAAGTCCACACTGGCCGAGACAAAGTCTCGTAGTCTCGCGCACACTATAGCGTTGAGGTCGTCAGAAACAAAGTGTCGACGCTACCGGCGATAAATTGTCACCCGGCGACATTTTGTCGTCAGTGTGGACGAGCCCTAACAACCATTGTCGGTACCCAATTTGTCACACACCAGGTATCGCACGATGATCCCAGTACCATCACACAACCGCTCTGTAGCACGCGCCAATGTATGACCTCACGGTGGCCTCTCAAGCTCATTTACCGCTGCTGTCAGCATCTCGATAATTGATCACCATATCAGCAGTGTGTCTGTGTCTGTCAATTTCATTGTCATCACTGCGACATCATTACAATGTGTGCGCAGACCACCCCCGAACACCCGATTGGGGAGCAACGAAACTGAAAGGGCCCGCCAAAGCTAGGGGCCGCCATAGCTAATGTGATACGGATAGGGTTAGGGTTAGGGACAGGAATCGCCAATCTGAACCTAACCTACAGTACTTAAGACTATACTTAGCACAAAAACGTTTATCACATAACTATGGCGGACCCGAACCCCCCAAGTGGTAGTGAGTGAATTATTTATTTACACACTTATCAGCTGTAGTTGTTTTACTGTGTCAATGATCAAGGCAAATAAGACAAGACAGCTGAGCTATCGCAAAGAAGACCGCGCGATGCGCCCAATATATGGGTGCACTAAAAAGTTTTGAGAGTCCTCACTACGCATCCGACTACTTATCCAGAAATTTGTAATGGACTTTTGTTCCGATCGATACCAAGAATGTGCGTACAAAATTTGAAGTTCGTAGCTTTACCCGTTCCTGAGATAATAGGGGGTACTCAAAAAATTTGGGCAGTCCCTGGATACGCCCACGGCTCCATTTTCTCCCAAAATTTTAAAGGGCTTTCGTTCGGATGGACGCTCTGAATATATCTGCCAAATTTGACGTTCGTAGCTTTACCCATTCCTGAGATAATAGGGAATACTTCAAAAATTTGGGGAGTCTCTGGATTCGCCCACGCTCCCTATTCTCCCAAATTTTTAAAGGGATTTTGTTTGCATGGACGCTGTGAAT
>Ga0209788_1000255_pt1 | contig 13546 bp, 8 predicted proteins | sample WorMetLIZISLAND1_2_FD_187415 | JGI IMG/M metagenome (GOLD analysis project Ga0209788, IMG submission 187415) | Marine gutless worms symbiont microbial communities from Max Planck institute for Marine Microbiology, Germany - Olavius clavatus LIZARD... ...
ATTAGTACCTGGGCAGCGAGTCTATAGGCGTGGCGCCGTGGACGACAAAGGCATCCGATGCGGGGAATGGGAAGGGGGCATCCACCTCCGCAGGGTGTGGGGGAGCGTTGTAAGCTCCCCAGGCGGGGTCCGGGGCGGAGACCCGCCCTCAAACGCATTCTCGTGAATTTTTAGGTGCTGAAACGTTTCTGATGGCCACAATTTTTTTTATGTCGTCCAGTTGCACAATATTTCAAAAGTCACCCAGTTACTACCGATATGTCAGTAGTTACGCCACTGATACCGGTATGATATCATTTGATATGGAATCAGTTCCTGATTCAAACAGCTGCAGCAGCAGTCCTTGTGGTCGTATCACATGCGCTGCACTGCACATTGTTGATAAACCCTTTCAGAACGCGTTAAAATCAGTGTTGTTAACAAGGACTTGAGCCTCAAGGCCAAGGCCAGGGACTTGACATCAGAATACGTTCAAGGACCTTCAAGTACCGCTGTAGACTACGAATCCCGGACAAAAGAGCACTAAAAATGCCAACCCCGGACAAAAGACCACACGGACAAAAGACCACCCGGACAAAAGGCCACCAAGCTGGTTTTTCTGCAGAGAAATCTGAAGTCACCTGACTGTGTATTGTTTTATTCGAGAGCAGGTGAAAAAATGACAAAAATGACGTCTGTCTTTGTTGCTGTAGTTTACTATAATAGAATTTCTTTTTAAAAATTTCTTTTAAATTTACAGAGTTGCAGAAAGTATATTTATTTACGCATACGCTGACTATTGTTTATAGGCTAACTGTGCAGGACGTATGGGTGTCTACTGTTGTAACTGCATGTGATAAGAAACACGCAGACATGGTATATAATAATATTATATATTATTATTTCCCCCAAAGCAAGGTGTACTTGATGGACTGAAACTGGGCTCTGGTTTTCTGCTATATTATAAGACTACTCTGCAAAGCGTGCCGAAATACCTCGTTTGATTTATGCTCAGCCTGACTGAACTGCCTCGGACCAAGATGGTGCTGAGTAGTAATTAAAGCTATCGGCTGTAGACCCATGAGATTTCTATGCAGGCACAATCGCTCCGTTTGATGTTGGATTTTAATTACTCTGCAATTCAAGCCGGAAGAATTGTCAGATCTACACCGTGTCCCAGAAAAAAACAAGCCACTTTAATTTTCGACATAACTTCGCCGTCTGTTGAGATATTTCTACAATTTTTGAAGCACCTTGTTCAGGACTAATTGCTGGATGATGTAATTTATTACACACTCACCACTGGTGTGAGGCCTTTAGTTTACCTGGCGTGACGTAACACATGACGTCATTCAAGCTGTTGCGCGCAGTGTGCACTGGCACTGGATTTCATACCACTTGACTTATGGTGTCTGAACTCACCGGACTTAAATCCTGCTGACTATTTTTTTCTGGAGTGTCATGCAAGAGAAGGTGTACCAGACACACATAGCGAATATGGATGAGTTGAAACATCGGCTAGTTCAGGTGTGGGCAGAGCTGCTGGACCACAGACATATCGCTGTCGGACAGCGGCGATGCCGTCTCAATGCGTGTGACTCGTGTGTGAAAGCTCAGGGGGGATATTGTGAAAAACATTTGTGTTGAATTTACATGTGGTCCTTTGGGCTATCTGTTGAATAGTTGGCCTGTGTAATATTTGACATTTGACTTTGCTACCCGCTGATTTCGAGTGTTTTGTGTCGTATTACAGCAGATTTTGTGCATTTTGTGTATGATACGGTTTCAATTAATCTTATCTACCACGTAAATAAACTTTTGCGAATATATGCTATACTTTGTCATGCGTGAATTATTCCTGAACAAAATGCTTCAAAAATTGTAAAAATATCTTAACAGATGGCGAAGTTATGGCGAAAATTAAAGTGGCTTGTTTTTTTCTGGGACACGGTGTATACTCAGCAACAAACATGTCGGTTTGTGCTGATGTTAATATTACTGGAACTTTTCTCCATTTTTAACGCACAAAGTTCATTATAAACTTCAACAAAGTACACTACAAAATTTCGACGATGGTGGCCTTTTGTCCGGGTGGTCTTTTGTCCGAGTGGTCTTTAGTCGGGGGTTAGCATTTTTAGTGGTCTGGTGGTCTTATGTCCGGTGGTCTTTTGTCCGTACACCTCTACGGGGTGCCAGAGAACATAACAAGAAGCTCAGCTACCGCAGAGAAACAGCGCGTCAGCTGCCCACATGGAGGGGGCTAAGCCCTCCAGTCCACTCCCTCTCCCCCTCTGGCTACACCTATGCGTAGGGTCGAATCCGAAACCCGCGACAAACGTACGCCAAGCGTGCCGTCCATAAAGCGCACTTTAAGTTGAATCGGGCATTCAAGGTCATATGGCGACTTATTGGCTAAAAATTGCTTATTTTTCCTACCGCTCTCTCATTCGGCACCCTCGCTCCCCATCTTCCCTTTGGAATTTTGCGCTGAGGTCAAGCGTGCTGGAAACCAGAGTCAAGGGGCTATCCTCCAGTGAAGACCCCATGATCGTAGCTTGACTCGTTTTGACTCAGTGCCAGCGTGTGATGGACAGACAGACAGACAGACGGATGGACAGACGGACGGACGGACAGACGGACGGATTTACTATAGCTAATACAGCGCTCTGCATAGCAAGCTATGCTGACGCGCTGTAAAACTAAGAAAAAGTAACTCCATGGTGACACAAGTTCATGCAATAAACACTTTATTTACAGATTTGTGGAGCACAGTAGAGGCATTTATACGCTGAAAGTGCTTTTTAACACAGTAACAATATTATTAGTCTGACAAGTCACAAGTCCTGCAAGGCCAAGGACCTGTTTGGCCAAGGCCAAGGACTTTGGCTCAAGGCCAAGGCCAAGGCCAAGGACTCAAAATTTGTTCTCGGGGACAGCTCAAGGCCAAGGACCAAGGCCAAGGACAACAACACTGGTTAAAATGTACCATTTTAAAAGAAAAGGTCCAAAAATTTTCTGGGGAGGGGGCTGTGTCCTGACGGACCATGGCATCAATTAATCAAACACGTGCGTCGATATTAGCAGTAGTGTGCGTTTTACTAGGTAGGGCGGTTACAGAATAGAGGTGAGGTGGAAGTTGTAATACTCTTTTTATGCGCCATAAATTTCTAGTTCTAATAGTGAAAAAATTGTTACAATCGGTGTACATTTACGGAAGTTATCGCACAAGGACTGCTGGGGTATCACTTTTTTGGACCACCCGGTATGTGCAGTCTTTACTGTAGATTGGCCTAAATGTTACATTTGATCTTACTGACATTTTGTTCCTCATCTGCACCGTACATAGTGGAATGCATACAACGTGACATAGGCCTAATCCCTCGTAACACATCTGTCAGATTCCATTCACTTCCGCCTAGTCGACGCCGTCTAGGACAGCATGGTTGCTTCACATGCTTACAATGAGCAGACATCTGAAAATGCCGCGGCTTTCTGGTTGCGTAATCGTGCAGGTGCTTTTGTTGCTACGTTGTGAGACGTGGAATTTACGGTGGTGATGAAAGGGCGGCGTGGCGACAACAGCGTTGTGTAACGTCTAGACAGTCTGTCAGTCTACCAAGGCAGGTTCGCCGTCAAGTTCCCCCACCCGTAGAAACAGCAAAGCCGTGCTGTCACAGGGAGAACCGCGTGATGCTGGTCTAAATTTGGATACGTGTATAGAATTTTACAACTGCATTGTGTGTATCTCTGGCACAGCACGTATTTCTTGTTGACTTTTGTCTGCAGAATGCAGTGAATCATCTGTCGTAAGTAAGCTTAAGATCGCCGTCCGATTTGTGACATTTTACTTGGTCCCAAGAAGCAAAAAAGTAAAACCCAACTCAACAGAAATTTTCAATATGTTTTAATCACATCGCATTTGCTTCTGATTATGAGAGAGCGCACAACAGAACAAAGATTAAGTTATGACATTATTGACTGGCAATGTAATGGTAGCAATAAACTACGCGCAAAGATAGGCCTGGAGAAACGTACAAAACCCAGAGAAAGAACTTTTTATATAGAACAAAGGCCGTTTTATAATTAAACTGTGTTACGTTTGTCTACATTCATAGGAACTTGTACATAATACTATTATAAAAACAGCGAGCTAAAACAACTGCCAACACGTACAGAAAAAACTGAGATTGAAAAAAAACTAATGCTAAAAATAGTAAAATTCTGTAAAAACGGTTATAGCCTAAATGCATACTACCAGTAAAATAGTCTATAGTACCATAACATAGCCTTATTCTTAGATTTAAGGTAGGCGTATATGTGACTTTTACCCTAAGTGGCATTTTGTCGGGTGGCATTTTATAGCGAGACATTTTGTCCGTGAATTGATCTCCGTGGTTGTTAACGCACTTAGGCCTAGGCGCACACCTGTGCGTCGGCAAAACATCTGTCGCCTAACCGTTGTTGTAGCGCAAACATCAGCACCGCCCAAGTGGCTTAGGGATCTGCGGCCGTCAATGGACCTGATTGTCACAGTCACTCACTCGTTATTGACCAATAGGCGATTACCGCCGTGTGGCTGGCGACCACGTGGTGACGCGTACAAAAACCTCAGCTTGCTAGCTCAACGTCCTGGTTCAATGTTGAGCGACTTTGTTCTACATTTGAGCGATTACGATTTGAGCGATTACGATGGATTCATCTAAGCGTACGAAGCGTACGAAGACGTCCACGGGCGTCAGTTCTTCTCAGAACTACCGTCCTCTCAGTCCTCTCAAGGTGCGAGCCGAGGATCGAGCACGTATGGATGCGGAAGTGATGGCGATACGGAGGAGAATGGGAACGTACGTCGAAGGAAGTGAGGCGGAGAGAGGTATGCATCCACGCTTTTTGTGATTATGGCAGTACCGGTACTATTTTGAATCAATCTTAAGGGGTGGCGCTATGAATCATTTTATTGCAAATAATGTGTTTAGATCGAAGCAATTTGTTCTTTATTAGTGCGTGGTATGTGCGTAGATTTCGTTTAACCCTATCACACTACCACTACGATTAGGTAAGCTTTCTGGTTCAGATCAGCGATCTGATGGTTTTGTGGGAAAACGTTGCATACCGTAAAATTTCTATTAAACGCCGGGTCCCGAATAATCGCCGCGTTTCTAATAAACGCCGGGGTTTTGAGGCGTGCAGTGTCTTCTAATAAACGCCGGGTCTCGATTAAACGCCCGGGTCTTCTAGAAATACAAGAGTTGTCAGAGTACCAGCCATACGCTATAGTTACGTCATAGCTACCCCAACGCAGTGCTGACACGGATAATTCGTTGCTTTATTAGCTAACTAGATAGATGTGCACGCTGAGAATTAATATCTGAAGAGTACAATTAACATAAAGTGGGAACATTTTAACAAATGACATTGATAAACGCAGGTGGATTGAGGCCAGTGTTCTAATAAACGCCGGGGGCGTTTATTAGAAGTTTTACGGTACTTTCCCTGATTAAACTGTGTGCGTGTGTGTGTCATACTAGCCTATCGGTTGTACTAAAAGACGCATGGGCGCGCATTGAACCGCATGGACGGGAATTGAGGCACATGGGCGCGCACGGCGCCACATGGACGCGCACTGACTGTACGCATGGCCTAATTGGCGGATTTATTAACTGAATAACTGAATGAATGAATGAATGATAGTCTGCTGCAGCATAGTTTTATGTTTCTGTACATATTTTTATGATGAAATAGTAGTCTGTAGATGATATTCATTGTGACAACTGTGAAACAGGCAATAAATAATGAAGCATTCTGCAGTATATAATAAATTGAAATTTTCATCTCATAGAAAAAATCTTAAACAGAAGCCAAAGTGGTGTCTCGGCTTTGTAGCCCGCTCCTGCTACTGCGTGTCCTTTCGCTGGCGTGCGCGCCCATGCGTATGATGCGTTGCAATTCGTATCCATGCGCTGGGTGAGCTTTTCCATGTGCGGGCATGGATGCGCGTCCATGCGGCGCCGTTCCTCGTCGCGTTGACGTGAGTCGTCATCAAAAGCTTCTTGCTCACTGCAGTTCATTGTCGACGTCTCTGCTTTGAAGCCCCTTCCTGCTATACTGCGTGTCCTTCGCCGGCGTGCGCATTCATGCGGCGCCGTGCACGCCCATGCACCTCAATTCGCGTTCATGCGGTTCAGTGCGCGCCCATGCGTCTTTTAGTGGCACCCCTAGCCTATACCGCAACAAATTCTGTGACCAATGTGACGTAGGCAGATATTTGAGTTTGGGGGCCTAAGCCCCAGGCATCCTCTCTTCCCTTCCTTCCCCTTCCCTTCTCTTATAAGTAGGCCCCCTTAAATCCAGATAGGGGATCTGGGGGAGCATTGTAAAGCTCCAGAAGGGAGTTTAGGGGATCAAGTGCCCCAGAAGCTAAAGAGGTATGGGGAGTGAGTAACTAAGTAAGTGTATTGTATTGTATTGTATAAAAGATTTTTAACGTGGCCTAAGTAAAAAAAACTTCAAGGTCCACAGGAAAGTAAACACAAAAAGCTAATGTCAAGAAAAAGAAACATTAAAAAAGAAATGTTTCAGCCGACGACGGAATGTGTGGAGGTAACACTGGTTACCGTGTCACACAGATTACTTATAGTGCCAGATCTCGTATGGGCAATCTGATTTAATACAGCCTGACATACACATGGCTGGACTTTGTTTGGGGGGGCGGCGGCTAATCTACAGTTTGGGGGGCTTGAGCCCCTCCCCCAAGCTCATGGCTGGCTACATCCCTGGACCAATTAGGCCTACGATAATAATAGATTGTCACTAAAGTTATGTTCTTGAAAATTATGTGCTTGAAGGTATATGTTATGGACATTTTTCAGTTTTGACCAATAGGGCTATGTGAGCGAACTATCATGACTAACTGACTAAGAACTAGGCCTATAAGCGATGATTACAACTGACGGTTCCACCCGTATAGACTTTAGAAGATGCAGAAATACTTAAATTGCTAGGTGTAGCTAATAAGCTTATCTAATCCATGGACGGAAAATGGCGAACGGTGCCACTAGGATAATTGATTGTCCGTCCATGTGTGGACGGAAAATAACATTTACGGTTTTTAAAATTAAAGGTTTATGCCGTGCGATGCACGCAGTGGCGGTTTTAGGCTGGGGCCAGGGGGCACAGGCCCCCCAAATCTTGCCCAGGCCCCCCAAATTTTTGATTGGTTCTGTAGTGCATTGTTTCTACCAGAAGGATTCTGAGGCCCTGAAATATGCCTAGAATGCGTTGGCGGCCGGAGCTTCGCCCCGGACCCCGCTGGGGGAGCTCACGACGCTCCCTCAGATCCCCTAGTCGGCTGGGTGGAGAGGAGTGGAGGGGACACCCCCTCCCAAGAACCCCACGCCTCTTGGCGCCTCGATCCTCGCGCTTTCAGCGTTCAGCGCTCGCTGCTCGGCGCCACGTTTCTAGCGTATACCCACCTACATTTTTGGCAGTACACCACTAATTGGTTCTATAGTAATTTCGCTTAGCCGTGGTTGCCTCCCAAGATGAGGGGCCAGGCCCCCAAATATTTTTTCCTAGAACCGCCACTGGATGCACGTTAGTATTGCGATTGCATATGTCGTTAGTCTGTGTGTCTGTCTGTGACGTTGGTGGATCGGGATCACATAAGTTGGAAAACTTGGAAAGTAATTGCACGGACTTAACACCTTCGACCTTCATACCCAAAGACCATCTACCTACTTGCAGGGGAACATGGGGATATTTGGGGGAGAATAGAGGTGGGGTGGGAAAAACTGGCGTGCTGGAGCCCAAAAGCGACAATATCTCTGAAACGGGTAGGCTAAATATAGAGGAAAAGTTACCATAGAGGGCCAGGGCCTATAGGAACTAACCAACGGTCTTTCCAATGGTATACCATCCCCACTGAGAATGAGATTGTTATTGTTATTGGTGTAAATGGTGTATACCGTGTAGGTCTAATTTTACTAGGCCTAGGCCTGTAGACAAACGTTGGGCGACTTTTGTTGCTCGATTTCATATCGCACGTGCGATTACGGCATAATGGGCGTTTTTTTCTCGGCTGTCAATGTTGCGGACTATTTGCCCATGGGGCATGTGGACACTGGCGTCTTTGCGTCTTTTCGAGCGTAACGATTTTGATTGTAAGTTAAGTTAACGCAAGCAGGCTAACCATACTATATATACGGCTGCTTAAGCGACATAATTTCTATTAATTTTGCGTTAAACCGCAAAATATTGCTTACTGTGGATGTGCAACGCTTTATCTCTGAAGGTGCGTGTGGTTTGTGGAGAGTAAAAAGTTAATTTATTATCTCAACGTTTACAGATTATTTTCACCAAATCATTACATTCAGGTAAACTACCAATGGAGTGGAAATCGGCAAATGTAGTTGCTACCGGTATACACAAAAAGGTAACAAATATGAACCCTCAAATTACAGACCAGTCAGTCCTATAATCTGCAAGTTAATGGAATCGATCATTAGAGATAACATAATGATCATAGCTACTTTTTCAACAATGATTTCTTCAGTAATAAACAATATGGATTTATTAAGGGTCGCTCCACAGTATTACAGCTTCTTAGCATTATAAATATTTGGACTAGTTTGCCTAATCAAGTTGTGGATGTTAACTCTGTTAATTTATTTAAAACACGCTTAGATAAATTTTGGAGTTGTCAAGATGTTATGTTCGATTTTACCGCCGACCTTGCCGGAATCGTTGTGTGACACGTTGTGTCTGCGTCCATTTCATCATTGACTACTACTACTTAACAACAAAGTTGAATCATACCACAATTAGACTTCGTAGTTGATTTTTGTTGTACTCTATTGTATTGTCGAAGTATAGGCGGTTGTGCTAAAAAGTGCCTGCAGTGCGAACACTCAGTCTGGAGGAGCAGTGCGAACAGCCAGTGCGGCGTGACAATGAGTTGCTTTCATGCGACGCTGGTCGGTTGGAATGGCGTGGGGGTCCGAGATAGACAAGACTTAAGCTACGGCTGTTGCTAAGTTATGCTTATGGTACTTAGTCCATTCCTTAAATAGGACAATGTGTGGGGGCGATATGAGCCCATACTAGCGATGGTGGAGGTGGTTTCCTAGTAGCTTACAGGCAGCTTACAGCTTACAGGCAGGCCTACGGCTCGTCCGTTGGCTTGGTCCAAAGTTTGGCAGCCATCTGGTGTTGTTCTGCATTCATCACGTGAACCGGGTGGACTCTTGCAATGATGTGAGTCATGGTGACAGCACCATAAACATTGTCCTCATTGTTATTATTATAAAATACAACAAGAATCTCAGCTGTTGCTGTGATAGCCGCTCGTACTGCATGCAGGAGCACGATCAGCTAGAACAACTACTGCGTGATATCTGGTGGACGTACTAACAAGAAAGCTGAGCTATCGCAAAGATGACCACGCGATGCGCCCTATATGTGGGTGCCTTGAAAAATTTTGGGGAGTCCTTGACTCGAAGGCTACTGCAAAAATTTGGGCAGTCCCTGGATGCACCCACGATCCCTTTTCTCCGAAATAATTAAGGGGCTTTTGTTCACATAGACACATTGAATACATCTGCCAAATTTGAAATTCTTAGCTTTACGTGTTCCTCAGATAATAGTTGGTACTTTAAAAATTTGGGAAATACCTGGATAGGCCCACACTCCCTTTTCTCCCAAATTTTTAAGGGGCTTTTGCTCAGATGGACCCTGTGAATATACCTGCCAAATTTGAAGTTCGTAGCTTTACACGTTCCTGAGATAAAAGGGGGTACTCTAATCCACATCGAAACTGGCACAAATTATTTTACTAGTATAAGCTGATAAAACGAATTGACTGCTCTGATAAGTTTTTGTATTTAATATTTGCTGTTTTCTTACCAAATTCAACTATCCGAATTTTACTGACGGTGCCAATAAAGTAATTGACTAAGCTATGTAATAATTTGATGGCTGTAGATCAGTGTGCAAATTGACGGGGAGGGGGTTGAGGATTGAACCGCTCCTAAATGTTTAACCCCCCATGCGTTTCACATCTTCATCCCCCTGAGGGTGGACTCGGCCCTCCGGAGTCAGTTTCTGGTCATAAGTCTCGTTTTTTTGCAACGAAATATTTAAACCCCAGCATTTTTAGGGCGGGTCACAGCCCCATCCAGACCCCAGCCCCAGTGGGCGCCCAACCCATGGGGCTACTTGATCCCCTTGAAGGGCCTTGCTGTTTTATGTCAACTGTCAGTCTGCTGTACATTGGCTGGTTTTGGAAATATAGTTGACGTATGATAACATTTCAGAGGGCACATGACCGAGGCTACACCAACACTATATATGCACCAGTCTTCTGTGAATGGCCGGGCCAAAGTTCTGTAGTAAATATAAAGTTTATAGCTTTACTGATTTTGACCTCTCCATTGGTCATGGACCATCTCCTATAGGTGTTCCGTTGGTACTGACACAGACATTCTATCTCCAAAGGATTTTGACTTTCGAGATCATATTGAGGGTCAAATGTATCTGGGTCACGGTCATAACCTTTCTAGGTCACGGTGACGTCATCGGTCACGTGACCATTCTTTCCATGGTATGTGGTTTCCCCTAGGTGTTCCATTGACACCAACCTGCTATCTTCAGCTGTTTGTGAAATGTTAAGCGTTAAACATATCTGGGTCGCGACCTTGACCTTCAGGGTGATTGGATTGAGTAGAGTTTAATGCCCCACCCGACACAGTATAGGTCATTTCGGAGGTGGGTCACTGTGCATAGAAAAAAACATGCACAGTGGATGGAATGGTGTACAGGATGTTCTTCGTGAGTCGGAATTTTGTGCAGAAATAAACAAAATTTCTGGAGCTTACATTCGTTCAGAATCAAATCTGTGCAAACTATGGTGGCCGTAAGCGTGAAGAAAATTAGGGTGCAATAGGTTATATATAGGGCGCATTGCGCAGTCATCTTTGCAATAGCTCAGCTTTCTTGTTATTTTGTGCCTGCTAATCTCAGAGGTGACTTAGCCAATTAATACCAGCTTTTGCCATATGTTACGTTAGTGTGTACTATTTACAAGAAATTGTCAAAAAATTGGGGTCCCTCTTCCAGCATTTTGGTAGTGAAAAACAAAAATTTGGGCATGATTTTCTATAAATTTTCGACTTGGTTCAGTACTGGTCTTTTCAGCCCAGTGCAAAAATTTTCATGAAGATATATAATGTCTGCTGGAGAGATGTAGCCCCACGACTGTAGTTATAAGTTGGTTATATGCATTAAATATGTGCTCTGGCTGGTTCTTTGTAGTACTTATCACTTTTTACCGTACGATGCTAGCGCAGAGCGCGGTGATGCGACAGTAAGTCGTCTGTCCATCTGTCTGTCTGTCCGTCCGTGATGATCAGGTATCATGATCACATAAGTTAGAATTCTTCGAAAATAATTTCTCTGCCAAATACCTTAAGCTCATGTGCTCATTGACGCCCAACATCGGCGATCTGGTGCAACTGGAACACCCCCAAAATTAGGGTTGAATAGGGGTGGGGTCAGGAGCACATAAAACATGTTCTAGCTCAGAAATGGTGCGAGATAGCAGCAGTTACTATTATGGACTAATAGGAAGTCGCATAGGCGCTTTCGATTGGCACCAAATTTATCGACCTTGGATGAGCTTGAATAGCTGAGACGCCCCCTCGTCGAAGTAAACAAAAATTCCGGCGCACACCATAAAAATTTCAACGGAGATAGACCGATATCATTACTGAGAAAATGTATGCCGCTACATTTATTTGCTATAAATATAAAGTGTATCCAGATATGCGTAGGGGTTCCATCGGAGAAAGTAGATTTGCCACCTATACCTGCTTCCATTATCCCTGACTGCACTTGTTTTCATTGTGATGCTTATTTTTAGCTCACAGACAGAGAGGCACGTGGCTGGCGCTGGCGCACACCTGCCATGGCACGCGCCCGCCCACCCAGCCTAGCAGGCTGTTGGGGTGACCGGGTTGTTCGAACTTCGAAACAAAAGTTAATGGACGAAGGCGTATAGGCCCAAATGTTCAGTTCACCAATATATTATATTTCCGGAGCATTCCTGCTTAGGATTAGAGATTGGTCGATATCAGTTTTTTTTTTGCAAAATTGATACGATATCGAAAAAGATTAATTTAGTTTCAGTTTATAGTTGACACCACAGATAAGTAGGCCTGTACAATAAACGAGTTCCGCATGGTGAAGTTTCGTCGGTTCATTTAAACCGCGCGATGCACTATAGTGCAAATCGCGAGATCGAGATTGCATGTCGTCTGTCTGTCTGTCTTGCTGGATTAGGAGCACATAGGTTGGAAATCTTGAAAACTAATTGCACAGACAATTAGCCCAACACCTTCACTCTTTGTAGCCCAAAGTCAAACAAAAGACGGTTAAAACTTATGGAGAAAATGGAGCGTGGGCGTATACAGGGACTGCCAAAATTTATGCAGTGCTCCCAATTATCTCAGCGACGCTTAAAGCTATGAACTTCAAATTTGGCCGGAACATTCGCAGGCTCACTGCGAGCAAAAAGCCACAAAAAATTTGGAGACAAAAGGGTCTGGGCGTATCCAGGGATTGCCCAATTTTTGGCGTATCCCCTATTAGGTCAGGAACGCTTAAAGCTATGAACTTCAAATTTGGCCGGAACATTCGCAGGCTCAATCCGAGCAGAAGGCCGTTAAGACTTTTGGAAACAAGGGGGCGTGGGCATACCCAGGGACTCCCAAAATTTTCTGGGCAGCGATATATAGGGCACATCGCTCGGTCGTCTTTGCGATAGCACAGCTTTCTTGTTGACAGATGATTCACTGCAGTCTGCAGACAAAGAGCAACAAGAAAGCTGTGCTGTGGCAGAGAAACCTCATGATGCCATTGTAAAATTCGATACCGCATCGCTCGGTCCTCCCTGCACTAGCACGGCTGTCTTGTTTTTTACATTTTTGTTTTTTGTACATTTTGTTTTTATTTTTTCGTCGCCTAATCTCAGAGTCGTTTGGCCGATCGTTGCCAACTTTTGCCATATGTTACGTTAGTGCCTGCTAGTTACAAATATTTGCCCAAAAATTGGAGTCTTTTGCCCAAAGAAACAAAAAAGTTTGGCGTAATTCTGGATAACTTTTGGACTCTGAGGTTGGAAGACTTCGAAAAGGTTCACTATACTATACCTTTCACTTTTTACTTTTTACCGCGCGATGCTAGCACAGAGCGCGGTAAGGCGACAGTAAGTCGTCTGTCCATCTGTCTGTCTGTCCGTCTGTCCATGACGTTTAGGTATCAGCAACACATAAGTTGGAATTCTTGGAAAATAATTTCACGACTGAATAGCTTAAGGCCTCTGCTCTGGCTGACACCCAACATGGGCGATTTGGTGCAACGGGAGCACCCCAAAATTAGGGTTGAATAGGGGTGGGGTAAGTAGCACATAAAACGTGTTCTAGCTCGGAAATGGTGCAAAATAGGACCAAAGTTACTATTACGGACTAATAGGAAGTCATATCCCCGCTTTCGATTGGCACCAATATCAGTGACCTTG
>Ga0209788_1000256_pt1 | contig 13536 bp, 9 predicted proteins | sample WorMetLIZISLAND1_2_FD_187415 | JGI IMG/M metagenome (GOLD analysis project Ga0209788, IMG submission 187415) | Marine gutless worms symbiont microbial communities from Max Planck institute for Marine Microbiology, Germany - Olavius clavatus LIZARD... ...
AAAATTGTCAAACCTAAATTTGGGATTTTTGGGGTTTTAGGTTTTTATAAAACCCCAAAAACCTAGATTTTTTCGAAGCTTTTTTCCAGCACACTGTTGGTAAGTGAAGATGATGTCTAGGTTGATAGTCTGAATGCAAAGTCTCCTATACTCACTCAGTGCATGGTCAGTCAGTGATCAGTAGGCCTATATGGGATGACTTGATGTGCACGGATCATGCCATGAGATGAATGAAGTGAGTTAAATGGCGCACATGTCGACCACCCACGTCGCTTCATTAAAGCTCAGCTCATCGGCTTCAGAAACACTCTAGGCCAGGCCCACGGACGGGTGTCGTCCCATCAGAACGAAAGCCGTTTTCGATCTAATGGAACATAGGTTTGAATCGTTCTATTGGGACTGCATTCTGGTCGGTCCTCTTGGTCACCGTGTTTCTGGTGATTTATCTGATATTGAGTTTACACTGTTGAGCTTTAATCCAGGTAAAAAGGCATTCATTAGGAGTTGAAATGACGTTTTACTCCCTTTTACACTTGAATCACAATAATGCCCAATATTTTGAATATTCGTTCTGATGGGATTTCGTTCTCATGGGCCTAAATCCTACTTACCTTCTGACGGGACGACACCGAACAAAAGCCCCTTACAAATTTTAGAGAAAAGGGAGCGTGGGCCTTCCCAAATTTTTCGAGTACCCCCTATATTATCTCAGGAACGCGTAAAGCTACTTCAAATTTGGCAAGTATATTCACAGGGTCCATCCGAGCAAAACCCTTTTAGAAATTTGGGAGAAAAGGGAGCGTGGGCCTATCCAGGGACTGCCCAATTTTTTGAGTATACCCCTTATTACCTCAGGAACAGGTAAAGCTAAGAAATTCAAATTTTGTACGCACATTCATAGGATCGCTCGGAGCAAAAGCCCATTAAAAATATCGGGAAAAATAACCGTGGGCGTACTCAAGGACTCTCGAAAATTTTCAGGGCATGCACTCATATATAGGCGCATCGCGCGGTTATCTTTGCGATAGCTCAGCTGTCTTGTATTGTAGGTTTTTAGCTCGATAGAAGTTGAGTGCCTAAGAGCAAAATGTTTCTTTAAGATATTGAATTACTCAATTTTTGATTCGCTAACAACTTTTCACAAGATACCGTATCGCTAATAATTGCTGGACGCGAATGTAGGCCAACATGTAGGCGCTGTAACTGAGACAAATGACTTGCCGCTAGACTATAATGGACTATTAACAGCACAGAAATGACTTGTCGCCGGACTATAATTGACTAATCTTAGAGAGCGATATCACCTAACTGCATGTGCCTTGTTATTTTGTTTTCAATTTACTGTGTAATTAAAACACTACTACTATTACCACTATATACGTTTATTACTATGAAACAAATGAATGCATTATTTCTTATATTAGGTGTTTTATTGCATACCCGGCCGGCCCACACAGAATGATATATTATTTATTATAAGCTAATTAAGTGATGGCTCAAAAACAACGAGGCCCATAACTTGAATGAAAACGCGGATAGAGCGGCGGCTATAGGAAACCTTTGATAAATTACATTATTTCGCTATTTTAGTGAAGTGCGTTTTGCTGGCTTCTGGTAACAAATAGTGCAGTATTTTGAGCGTTCGACGACCGTCCTCCTAACATCACTAATTATAGTAATATAGACCACTCACAGTCGCGTCCACAATAGTGATGCACGAACCCGGTAAATTGTCAGTCGTTTAAAAAACCAAAAGACTGAAATGAACACTAAAATATGCCATTCAATGCAAAACAGCACAAAAACACTTTAATGCACTTTAAAAAGTAAAGACTCCTGCAGGCTATTCACTTCAATTTGTATGACCGCGTATATATCCCCTAAACCCAATGATGCAAACTCCCCCAATTTCAATTCCTCTCCCCATTCTCCCATTCTCTCGCCTTCCTTTTTCTTCCCCTTCTGTTCCTGTTCCCTCACTAGCCATTTCCATTTCCCCTTCCGTATTCCCTGCCCCCAAATCCAGCAGCAAACTCCCCCAGCGGAGCTCGGGGCAGAGTCCAGGCCGCAAACGCATTTTGACGCATCTACGGGTCTCAAAACGCACCTCGTGACAGCATCTTACAGCTTCCCCCAACATTCCTATGACGCAAAATACGTCATTCCCCGCTACGTGTTGAGACGTCAGTGAGCTGCTGCAGTGAGTGACAGATTGCTGTTGACTGTCACTCAGACAGACAATTCCATCTCATCTCTCTCTCTCTCTGTGTGTGTGTTGTCTGTTCCTATAATTTACTAGCCGACGACGACGACAACATTACACGCCGTGCCAGTGACTGCAGGTAATGGCTAAGAACGTTCACAGACAGAATTGGACAGTACAGTGAACTGAACTGCGTCTGTCTGTGCAGCTGCATCGGCACTTTACCGCTCTACCGCTCGCTGTCTTGTCTTCTCAGATTCCATTAAGCGAAGCTAGCATGACTTGACAACACTACTACTAGGCTACTACTACCAATGCACTACAACTACAACTACTACAACAACTACTACTACAGTACTACTACTACTACTACTACTCTCTGGTTGTCTGTTTTGTTGTCACGACCGTACGTTCTAGATGTAGCCGTGTACGTTAATGCTCAAAATCCATTACACACGTTTCCTCTTAACTTCCCCGTATAGACGAGGAAGTTACGAGGAAACGCGTGTAATGGATTTTTGACGTTAACGTTACTGTCATGACGTTCTACAAGACGACTATGGATGGACTCTCAGTCGCTATTTAGTCCAGACAGACAGACAGACAGACAGACAGACATTCTATATACGGTATACTAATAATACAGAGGTCTTAGAGGTCTGTCTTTTGATTGATATAGCTAGTGATCAGTACAAGCAGGTATAGCTGACGTCCAACTGACGTCGTCGTAAAGCTAGCACACAAATCTATGTCGCAATCATTCAATTCAATTCAATTTAACCTTTTTTATTTCACTTTTATTTTAGGTTTTTACCTCTTTGACTGTCTGAGAGCAAAATGTTTCTTTGAGATATTGAATTACTCAATTTTTGATTCGCTAACAACTTATATAACAGAATATTTATGTTTTGAATTGCCGGGTGTTCTGCTGAAAAATACACCTAAACAATTCAGAAAGAAGTACAATGAATATCATTATATTCGTTACGACATTATAGATATAAGCTATGCAAATTAGTTAATATTTTGTCTGTTTCTCTGTTCCTAGCTTCGATTGCTGAATATTTTTTACTGCTGTTCGCTACCTAATGGTGAATAAAGTTGTAGTCGTGCTGTCAGAATAATGATTGACGTTTTCTGTCGGCTTAGCTGATATGCATGCAGGTACTATACGGCATACGTGTGGGTCTGATATAGTCAGCTGAGCTGACGATCTAATCAAAAACTGTGAATATTTGATAAATTGTGTACACCACTGCAGCCTGACTGCAGACGTGCGCCGGCCATCCTGATCTATAGCTCGTCACTCACTCACCTGTGCTGCAGTGGAGTTATTAATTATTCAGCTGCAGTAATTACTGACATTTATGATTTAACAGCCACGCAGACTCTCACCCTGCACAGAGGCCTGCAGGATTTAGGCCCATGAGAAAGAAAACCCATCAGAACGAATATTCAAAATATTGGGCATTATTGTGATTCAAGTGTAAAAGGGAGTAAAACGTCAGTTCAACTCCCAATGAATGCTTTTTTACCCGGATTAAAGCTCAACAGTGTAAACCCAATATCGGATAAATCACCAGAAACACTGAAACCAAGAGGACCGATCAGAATGCAGTCCCAATAGAACGAAAACCCATCAGAACGAAATCCCGACAGAACGAAAACCTATATGTTCCATTAGATCGAAAACGGCTTTCGTTCTGACGGGATTTCGTTCTGATGGGACGACACCGCCAGCAGGGTCTCGAGACACTGACTGCAGCGTGACCAGTTTAAACTTCATTTCGAGTTGACTTTCCAGTCCAGTTTCCATCTAGTTGACTTCCTACTCAATGAAAATGTTAGGCTAACTAACTGTCTATACGAGCTAGCTTACCGGTAGCCTGACTTAGCACGAACTAGTAATTACTGAGTTAGTTATACATACTTAGTACAATATCAGCTCTAATCGTAACCCTAATCCTAACTTGAAAGTCAGCTCGATCATTTTGGTATAGAAGGAAAAAATCGAGTCTTGGTTTGGCCCGCACAGTCAGCGCTACGACAGGCCTAGACAGTTAATAGTAAGCGCCATACTTACACTACTATATTGATGCTATACTGCTGATTACGATGATGATGATGATGTTACCTTTGTTGTGTTTACACAGCTAATATCGACGTCACAAAGTGACGTGCTGTGGACGGTTGAGAACCACCTTCAGTGCAGCTATGAGCAGCTGGTACCCCACTCTCCTGACCTTCGTCTCCGTCGTGACGTCATCGGTCACGTGCTCAACGGAGATGGTACTCGAGTACACCGTCGCCGAACAACTTCCGGTCAACACGTTTGTAGGAAACGTCGCCACGGACGCAGGTTTAGATCGCAAATATCCGTCCGACATATTCCGTCAACTACGCTATGGTTTTCTGACTCTGCCCAGCTCAGGCGACCTCGTGTATTTCAGCATTGACGAACAGAGTGGAGTCATTCGCACTGCAACTAGCATCGACCGTGAAACGGCCTGTACAGACAACCGGATGTTAGCCACTTCCGGTCACCAGAAAGTCGCAGAAAACCGCCCCAGATGTTCGATAAAATTCGACGTGGCCGTGCGGCCGATAGAACACTTTCAAATAGTGAGGGTACGAGTGGAAATTCTCGACGTCAACGACCACTCGCCGGCCTTTATTCCGGATTTCCTGGCGCTGGAAATCTCGGAATCCGCGCAGCCCGGCACGGAGTTTGCACTGCCCGTGGCTCAGGACGCCGATGGAACGTATTTCCAGGTGGTTCATTACGAACTGAGACAGATAATTCCACCAGTCGACTCGTCGTCTGCGTCACAGTCGTTCTCTCTCAGAGTTCGAGGTCGAGCTGGCGCTAATTCACAGTCACAGCAACTACGTCTGGTCGTCAAATCAGCGCTAGATCGAGAGACCGTCGACATCTACAGGTCACACATTACTACTGTATATTTACTGTACTGTACGGACCTGCTGCCCATTGCTCGTTGTAGTCAAACGACTCAAACCATTAACGGCGCTTAGTGGTACAGTATACAGACTCGCTATAGCTCTATGAGCGATCATACGCCGGTATTGTTTAATGTGTTTGAGGACGGGAATAAAAAAATCTATAGTTCTGCACATCTCTTTTGTTTCACGTGTAATTAATTATTGATTACTGAACGCCCGATTCGATTCCATATTCGATTCGAACGCAAACGGCCGATTCGCAGGTCCCTGCTGTATAGAGTAGACTCTCTATAGGCCTATACACTGTCATTGTGTTTCTTTTATTCCACGTTATGTTTTTTATCAAACTGTAAACCTTTCTCAGCATTTATTGACAAAAACTTTAAAAAAACTTATCTATAAATATATCGATATTCAGCCGTCCGTCCGTGCGCCTATTGGCATCATGATGTCGTCCGTCTGTCCGTCTGTGACGCTGGGTATTGTGGCTCTCAGGGTCGGTATGCAGGGCTAAAAATTGTACCGGCGTGTTCCTAGCAGGCAACTTCCTATTAGCTCCTTCAGACAGTTTTGCCGTAGGATGTATCGAATCGAGAAATGCTATATACATGCTGTCGAAGTACAACAACAAATACAGGCGTAGCGCGGTCTAGTAGAGCGATGGCGGTGAAAACTACGGGAGTTCTGCAGTCGTTTGACTATAACAGACTACGCTGTTCCTGTCCAATGCAATAACCAACCAAACGTGCCCCTGCTATTTATTTAGAGGTAAAATCTAATTAAAGTGACACTCCGTAGCTGTGCCATGGAATACTTCCATTAACGGCTATGTAGTACCTTTAGCCTTTTTAAAGGTGATGGGCTGAGCGAAGAACGACGACAGTGGATATAGTGGAGACGTCTGATAAATTACTTGAATCATTTACTGCAATGCAGACAGCTGCTTCAAGTTCATTAACAGAACTCGTAGCGTAGCGTAATACAGGATTTTCACCGATCACTGCAGGGCTTAGTTAGACTGAGTTACGTCTTTACGTTCAATTCAACATGTACCGTTCTTCATTTAACGAGAAAAACGCGAGGACAAAAATTATTGAGGACAAAAATGTTAAAGAATATCAAGTAGTCCGTACTAATGCACGTAGACTTTAAACACACATAACGTACATGTACGTCTATCGTTTAAATTTAGTGCAGCACCAAAGCACGAACGATAACAGTGACTAGCTTATGACAATGTATAGCTTGAGAGTTGCTGTCTCGTTTTGTGCACACAAAATTCTAACGAATTTTAGTGACTTAAAAATCCACAGAAATTATGATTCTGTTGCCGTATTTTGCACTATTGTCGATATACAAGGTAGAAATGATCGGCAATGTGGGTGGTCACTGGTCTGCTGTAGGTTGGCGGTGGTAGCACTCGACGGAGGAGAACCGCCGCGCTCTGGAACTCTCGTTGTCGACGTGAATGTGCGAGATTCTAACGACAACTCACCTCAGTTTCCTGGTAACGCAACGTTCATAGCGACCGTCGATGAAAACGTGCGCGTTGGAACTGTAATTGCCACACTCAACGCCGTCGATCACGATACCGGAAACAACGCCGAAATCTCGTACAAACTCTCGCCCGAGACTGCGCGAGATTTCGGCCGAACGTTTGGAGTGCGACCAAGGACAGGCGAACTGTTCACTCGAGCAGCGCTGGACCACGAGACACGCTCCGAGTACGTGCTGACCACAGCGCTGGACACTACATCAGCGCTGGACCACGAAACGCGCTCAGAGTACGTGCTCTACGTCACTGCCAGCGACCGTACCGGAAGCGGAAATGACGTAATGGCCGCCGAGGGGTCGCTGACGTCACAGGCACTGGTGATAGTGCGAGTACAAGACGTAAATGACAATGCACCTCGTATTGGCGTACATGTACTGCAGCAGTCATCTAGGTCATCGGCGTCTGGACCTGTAGCTCGACTGCGCGACGTCCAACGACGTGATGTCTGGCAACTGGAGGTCGCTGAGGGCGTGCCGGAAGGAACTCTGGTGGCGCATGTCACGACCAAGTTTGCAATGCCAGTGCAGGCTCAAGACGCCGACGGAGCGTATTTCCAGGTTGTATATACATTATGAACTGCGACAGATAATTCCACCAGCAGACTGGTTGTGTCACAGTCGTTCTCTCTGAGGGCGTGCCGGAAGGAACTCTGGTGGCGCATGTCACTGTACAAGACGCCGACTCGGGTGACAACGGCCAGTTCCGCTGTGCCGTCGTGGACACAGACGGTTTCGCTCTGAGACCCCTGGCGCCCTATCCGACCGAGTTCAAACTGGTAACACTAGCCACACTGGACCGCGAGGTCACCGAGAGACATCGGTTTGGCGTGGTATGTCGTGACAGCCCAGTCAACCCGGATGCTGTGCTAACATCCAGTGCGTCCATTGAAGTCATAGTGGTCGACAGAAACGACCACGCACCTGTGTTCGAACACGCCGTCTACTACTTGACTGTGGCTGAAAACAGCGCTGTAGGCACCAGTCTGCTACAAGTCAGCGCCGTGGATCAGGACTCCGCACTGAACGGCGTCATCTCTTACCGGCTCCAGTCAGCCGAGTCACAACCAGCAGTCGACAATCTTGTCCAGATAGATCCCAAGAGTGGGGTGATATCGGCCAAGGTTGGATTTGATCGAGAGTCATTGCCCAGGGTCGTGTTTGACGTTATAGCGACAGACAACGGAGCTGATACTCCGCGATCTGGACGCACGCGAGTGCACCTCTCTATCGCCGACGTCGACGATCAACTTCCGGTCTTCGCTCTGCCCGTCTACAGTTTCGTTGTGGACGAGAACAGACCCCCAGGCACCGGCGTAGGTCACGTGTCAGCCATAGACCGTGACCTTGACCCCTTCAACAAGTTCACCTACGCCAGTATTCGATATCGCAATTCCACTTCCGGTTGTGTGACCGGAAGTAGAAAACCTCCGCCGTTTCGACTTGATCCAGTCACAGGTGCTATAACGACCACTGAGTCGCTAGACCGTGAACAGTGTGCCATCTATGAAGTAGTAATTCGTGCCTCTGTGTCGCCCAGTCTCAGTTCGGCTAATTCTATATCTGCGGGGTTTGAATCTTCGTCGTGCAACGCAGTCATCTACGTCAGTGACGTCAACGACAATCGACCTCAGTTCCACTTTCCACAGACTGGAAACGACCACGTGGTAACGGCATCATTCAGTCTGTCATAGCATGTTTTATTATGTTCATGTCTCTGCCAACGTCACTTCAGCACCTTCTCTGTTCTACTTCCTTTTTTCTCCTTTTCCCTAAGCAAGATCTGCACAAATATAGCAACAGCCCCCCACCCACACCCACCTGTAGAAAAACTGAACTGTTCTCTGCTGCATACGACACGGTCCAACATTTTCTTCTGCCGCCGGCGCCTCCGATTCAAACTCTCGACATACGGCGCTGCCTATAAATGTTTTTTTTCACACTGACATGTATCACTGACAAATTTATCTGCGGGGTTTGGTGCCTCAGTGTGTGTCTGTATCTGTATCTGTCCCGTGAACGACTATACACGGTGTATCATTCTGTATATACAGGTTGTGTCGGAAAGTACGAGTGCGGGCGAGGTGATTGCTAGAGTTCGCGCCTCTGACTCGGACGCCGGTGCTAACGCCGTTCTTACTTACTCACTGGAACAAGACGCTCAAGGCTTGTTTACCATCGTACCGGAAACAGGCGAAGTACGTCTACAGAAACAACGGATTGGACCCAAGTCAAAGTCACGGTCAAACCAGCTTGACAAGGAGACCGTCTACCATCTTGTAGTCGTTGCCAGCGACGGCGGTGCGACCATATCTCATTATTAGGCTATTATTATTATTATTATTATTATTATTAGAACTCTGCCAGAACTATGGTTAATATCTAACTCACTCAGGTATAGGCGAAGCAGACGACAGCGAAAGTTTATTCCATCCATCCAACAGCAATTAACACAGCACAGAAAAGCAACGTAGGCTAGCCTATATTGATTCATGCGTGTGAAAAATGTCCATCGGTAGGTAATGATGAGCTGGTTATTGAATGTCCGATCTGGAGCGTTAAACCAAAGAGGCTGTTTGAAGTATTAGTAATACATCCTGCAGTGTATAATACTATTGTAGCATATATACGTACATGGGATATAGCTAGGGTCGGTGTAGGGGGCTGAAAGTTGTAAAATCGTGGCACTTCCTACTTACTTACTCGTTTAATTTTGCTCTAGGATGTATCGCCTACACTTTGTAGAATATGATAGCCAGACAGACAGACGGACGGACGGACGGACGACAGTATCATATGCCAATAGCCGATCATATTGCATGCAGTACGATCGGCTAATAATCTGAATGATAGCGCTTTACTGTTTGTTGACTAAGTATTAATGTTCAACGCCTGGACTTGAAGTAGGCTACTTTGTACAGGCCCTATAGTACTGTTGTTCTTGTAACAAAAGGTAAAGGCCGACATATATAGCTCTTCATGGTAACCCCATCTCAGAGCTACGGCACGTCACTTGCCATATGGGATCACACAGTGTTACCTGCCACCCGACACAAGTGAACGCGCCCTGCCTAACCCCAGCGATGCAGGCTGGTACTCGATTTACCATACCCCGGAGGGATGGAAGGCTGAGTTGACCTAGTTGACTTGATAGCGCCCTGGCCGGAGTCGAACAAGCGACCTTTCGATCACGAGTCCGACGCTGAACCACTGCACCACCAAGACAAGTGTTTCTTGGACCACACAACAGCACGGATAATGACAGTGACAGTGATGATGATGATGATGTAGGTACTCCGACGTTATCAGAACGAGCTGCTCTACACGTCCTAATAACTGGACGTCATCAGGTCCAGACCGCTATCAAGAAGAAGTCTTCAATGCCACGTTCTGCTGGGGTCGATGATCCAGTGTACTCAGTGCTAGCCAGCGCTGATCTAGCCGTGGTTCTCGCTGTCTCACTCGGTGCTGTCCTGGTCTCAATCGCAGTCATCGTCGCTCTAGTCTTCCTCGCGTCACGTCGACGCCGCTTACAGCGTCAGTTCCAGTCCAAGGACTACTCGTGCAGTGACATAGCGGCCTGCAGGTCACACCACGGCTCATACCCTGACGGTTTCACTCTGAATGACAGCCCAGCCAGCCCACCCACAGCGATCTTACAGGCCAATGGTGCAGGTGCTCCTCAACATTATCTACTACACAGGGCGACATCTAGCGCCAGCGGCAAACAACTCAACGTGGCTTTCACGCCTGCGGACGTTAACATCGAACTCGAGGTATAATAACATCAATTATATACTAATTATTATTAATTAATAATTAAAAATTATGTTATTTTCACACTTCTGAGCACTTCTGTGCTTTGCGCCCTGATTCTCTTCTGAGACTTTGACGCTACATAAATCACTTACTTACTCACTTACTTACTTACTGCATACTTGCAACCAGCTAGGTTAACCTTGCCACTGATAACAAGAGCATAGCTGTCGCTCAGTGGGCCGACCGTACTACTTAAGGCTTACTAGCTGTTTGTTTACACACCGGAAGTACTTTCCGTTCGCCGACTGTGTCAATGGCGGCGCAATGTGCCGCTTGCGTTTTCGAGTCGCTTAGCCGCATTTGACACTATATGTGAAGCAATTTCTGTGGACTGTGGTTTATTTCGTTCCGTTTTCACCGTGTAACAGTACGATCGGCTAAAAATCAGCAGTTTTAAACCAGCAAGATACACTGCTAGGGGGGCTGTGAATAAGTATAAATGGCTGCAGATCGGCTGCAGTGCATGCAGCGCTGTGAGATGACGTCAGGACGACTTCAGACGCTGAGTTTACGGTTCCCATGACGACCGACATCAACGCAGTGAAGATTGTTTTGTTAATCCTGGCGCCACCTAGCGGCCACTTTAGTCGACTGGTCGTCCGTCGTTTAACCAAATAACGACGGCCAGGGGGCGGGTCATTGCCAGTGAACGTACGTGCCCAATACGTTCATCGTTTAGTCTCAGCTCAGCGATTATTCCACATTCACATAACGGCGCAATTGGCGCTTCGTTCGTTCGCTTGACGGCGTCGTTATCGAGTAAAACACCCGTTTTTACGACGCAATTTCATACCGCAGCCTTCTACGAAACCACAGACACCGCTGCGTTTAGCAGTCATGACCAGAGACCGCATGACAGGTTTTATGATCGCCATTGACGGCAGCTGATGTGATGCAGCTACCAATAGCAGAGAACGTGCCGTTACAGCAAGCCAACTTAATGGCTGGTTTCCAGCATTACGTGACGCAACGCAACGTAACGCAGCCGCGGTGGCTGCGTTACGTTGCGTTGCGTCACGTAATGCTGGAAACCACAGTCACTAAGTTCGCTTGCTTTAACAACGTTCCGCAGCGCCGCGCAAGCGCGCAGTCATAATCTCAGCTCTGATTGGTCGATCGAGTTCGCCTCCGGTCATCCGGCGTTACGGAGGAAATAGAACTCGTTTCTATTTGCTTGCGGATCACCGCGGGATCGGCAGGAAGCCGCAAGCGCCGTTGCGGCTTGTTGCGGTTTCGTATAAAAAAAAGTACCGTGCAACACTTTTTTGTTGTGTAATAACTCTTGCGTTGCGTTGCGCTGCGTTGCGTCAAATAATGCTGGAAACCAGTCATTAATGCCGAGTGTCGTCTCGTTCGCTAATCGCTGTTGTATATATCAGCTATATAACATGGGATCACCGGATCATCTGAAGCAAGCAGCCCTACGGTAACTAGCACAGTTAACACTGTCGGTCCAGATGCTCTAGACTCCTTGCTGTCAGTCTGTGAAGCTGTCGGCTGCGACTCATTAGCTACGGTACGGTTGACGGTTGACGCTGTCATAGCATCATCAATAATAAATTAGTATTTATGAGATATATACGACCAATTTCTGTGTTTTTCGCTCATTGGCGCACATAGCGGCGACTACAAAGTCGAGCCGGTCATCGATGAAGAGAGGGGGCCGGGTGTTTACCGAGAGAGACAGAGGCGTGGATAGGCCTAGCTGATAATGAGTTTAAATAGCACACACTGTAGTAAGTCGCCTGTGTTATGTTCAGCATCTGAGATACCGCACGATAAATAAAAACAACATTATGTATGCAGTGAAAACAATAATAATTCTATATATAGTAGGCCTATACAATGCCGCCGGCCCCGCCCGACTTTGAGCTTAAAACAGAAATAGCATTGCTTCAAGTATAAGTAAGTGGTCAGTAGCAATAATGTTTGCTGCATGTGTCCAAGCTGTCTCCCACACACACAGACTGCAGACGCAGTCTGATAGGCCTGTATGAATCATTACCATTGCACCCACGTCCTTCTATACACTAGGCCTATGTAATAGCCTAACTGCCTAATGCTGCGCAGTTCCCAGGTTATAGTTTTAGATAATGTCGATGTTCGATCCGATTAAATTCGATTAATGCTAACACAGATTGTATCGTATATAATAGCCTATATTATGTGTGATGTGGCAGTTGTATACCAATTGCATCAACAGCCAATCATGTTAAGACGATTAAACTCAGCGCCAGCCAATCAGAAGCGCAATTTAGACCCACGTGACCATCACACGTCACCACTTATGACCTTGAATGACCTTGAAGGAACAATTTAGCACAATATCGGTTGACGTGATATATTATACATGCAGCCTTTATCCGTTCACAGCTGTCACCTCTAGCATCCGACTATATACGCTGCAAGCTGCAACTATATGCAGTCGAATACGTTCAGCATTTGCCCAGCCCTAGATCAGACAATCCGTCTTCATATCGCTTCATTAGTGCTACAGCTCTGTCCTGTCAGTCGCCGCCATCCTGTGGGCATCCTGGGGTCCGGACTCCCACTTTTTGGCCGTTGAGGTCCAAATGTGCACGGACCCCCACTTTTTAGTGCCATGCTATACATTGCCTGTTTACAAATTGAGGATTGAACGCATGGTATGATAGTAGGCCTAACTTATCAGTTCTGCCGACAGTGGCTGAACTCTGCATGCACGCTGATTTCTGTAGTAGGCCTACATTAAACATCGATGTGTGATTTATAAGGTTTTCTGACTGTATAAATTGCATCAAAATGTTTGGCAGCGGGTGAGCGGGCTCTGTCCAAACCACCTGTATGGGGAGTCCACGAGAGGGAAGGGAAGAAAGGAGGATTGAAGGAGGGAGAGAGGTGGCCTGGACCACCCAAGATTAATGACAGATCGCCGCATGCACTGTCCTCACTGCACGCCTGCTCGTCAGTGACTTGCTGTTTGGTGTGGCCGCAGCTGCTGGCCCTATCTATACCTTATAAAA
>Ga0209788_1000257_pt1 | contig 13459 bp, 13 predicted proteins | sample WorMetLIZISLAND1_2_FD_187415 | JGI IMG/M metagenome (GOLD analysis project Ga0209788, IMG submission 187415) | Marine gutless worms symbiont microbial communities from Max Planck institute for Marine Microbiology, Germany - Olavius clavatus LIZARD... ...
CCAATAACTGTTGTCACATACTGCACTAACACACACACACACTGTTTACAGTTAATAGGAACAATGATACAGATTAGCAAATATTCAGTTACTAGACAGGCCGGGTCTATAGCCCTGCCATCCATGGCTCGGCCCACGGTACATATGTGGTACATATATTTAGATTGGCCTACTCGCACCCACAGTCCAACCAACCATAGGCGACCTTGGGGCTTGCAGCGGTATGCTGCAAGGCCTGAAATGGAGTTTAAAAAAGTACATTTTCTTCCCAATGATGACCCTGTTGACATCAGACCAAGCCCAAGTGATACACAGGTACAACACAAGTTTGCGTGCAAAATTTTGCTGCTGTACATTGTGCCGTTTTGAAGGAGATCGCAAACACAACTGTCAATTATTGTAGATAGCAGATCGTCAAGGTATGGGTTAGGATGTCAAGGTTGTCATGGCTGCTTACACGCAGTTCTGGCAAGTGATTGTGTTTCTAAACAAATGATGATGACAGTGAGAACTGTTAATATTTCACACAATACCAATCACAATCACAGCTCCTCTCTCTGTCAGGTATCTTTTTAATTGGCCTATTATCCCATTATCACCAGTGGTCTCCTTTCAGGATTGCTGAACGGGATTTTCTATAGGCCAGATTCCCAACTGTACACATCAGTAAAATGTAGAAGCACATGTGACACTAAACTGATAGTTTACAATCAATCGACAGCCAGAAAAGACACGGCTACATACAAGTAGACCAATGGCAGTTAAGCTGATGTTCAAGTCTTGACACTGAAGTCCAAACTTAGCAGTAACATCGACACAGACAGCCAGACATGTGCAAGGCATCGTTGGCAGGAAGTCGGTAACAATCAGCTGCAGACTTTGAAATGCCGTTCGCACGAGACCTTCACTGCAACAAACATCAGCACACATACCATGCCAATGACGCCAACACATCAATCCTGACAAACAGTAAAACATGAATTGTATAGCACATCATCACCAAGAATGCTCCTAAATTTGAGTACCCTAAAACGAAAAATGTGTTCATGAAATGCCCAAAGTTTTTACCATATGCTAACTACTAATATTACTATTCTTATCACTTTGGCTTTCCCACTAACAGAGGACTATGCCATAAACATGTCATGGCTTTAATCCACTCTGTACAGAGTGACATATCTCACTCACCATAAAGTCGTTCCTTTACTCAAAGCACATAAACAAAGCCAGAGACTTTCAAACACAACACTTCTCAATACTAAACAGCCAAACAAATGACTACTTTGTAACACAACAAATGGCAATGACCAGCTGTTTGTAAAACACTGGACAACTGAACATTCTGCCGACCTACCCTTGACCATTTGTAACGTCACCAATGATGCCAAGCACAAGTGGCCAGCCTTCACCGAGTTGCTCAGCATTGTTCTGAAGAATCTGCAGGACACACTCAAGCTGTCGCTGACGCACATCAACATGACTGATGGTACACAGCTGCTGCAGCGGTGTCAGCAGCCGAACCTGCAATAGATATGTATGGCAACAAACATAAATCTACTGCTTAAAAACAAAAATAACAACAAAAACATCGAAAGAAGTTTCCATTTTATCATAAGTTTTGAGTTGCCTGTTAGCTCGGAATACCCGCCCAGTGCAGCTTTGCATGAAATACTTAAGTATGTGACTGCCAACTGCAACTACACGCAGACATTTCTAAAATTATGAAAGCAAGACCAGCGATAAACTTCATTAACTATTAATAATATTGCAGTTCACTCTGCTAACATGAAATGTTCATTCATTCATTCACTCATTTCTGGCATGCACCACTATGACTGCATAGCACCAAATTTAGACATCATTCTCTAGAGTGGACGATTCTGAGCCACGTCACTTGCTTCATTCAGGGAGAGGTTGAATGATTCCAGGTCCTGCTGGGTAGTCTTCATCCATGTAGTACGGGGGCATCCCAGAGGTCTCCTCCAGTTCTCCTAGGGGGAAGCTGTTAAGATCTGCTTGGCATCTGATTCGTCTGGCATTCACACAATGTGGCCAAACACGGACAGACGCCATGCTTGAACAGTAGCCGAAAGACGTGGTTGCTCTTTTAACATCATGCTTGTTCATGAGCGGGCCTTCTTCTACTGCACCACAGCAATTTTGGCTCACATGATCTTCCAAAAGCCACCAATCATGCAAGTGAGTCCATTGCAATCACTGATAAACCTCCTGACAATAGAATACATACACATTAACTCAGTATTACGACGCTATTAGCTGGATGACATAAATGTAATCCAGCCTGTAAACGCTCGTGCTTGAACAATTCTCAGCAATTCACTTATGGAGTCTCGGCCCAACCTGCAACAATTGAAAGTAATGGGAGTGATGGAGACGAAGTAGGAGAAGTAGTAGTATTAGTTGAGAGAAGGTAATTATGGTGAAATATCTTACTGGTTGTAGCTGCACTGGTGGATCGTGAACAAACGACAAAGTAGACTTGACGAGTGCTGTTAATGCTTCAGCAGCACCAGTACGGATAGCACTATGTGGATGTTGGCAGACCTGTTAACCAATGGGAAACATTTCTCACTCATCGTTTCTTGTCACTGGAACTACTACTAGCTAACTAGCTGATTATTATCGGCATCACATTAGTTATACATAAACTGGATTTGCACTAAAATAAAGCAACAAGTATGAATGTACTATGGATCAGGAACTGTACAAAAGAAATAAAGTAGTGCATACACCAAGCCAACATCATCACATGCAATCGGCGGGCTAGTGGGTAGCCAGCGAACAAGTGGCGACCGCCTGCCTGCCACCCACTAGTTTCTTTTCATCTTGCAGTATGATGTCATATCAAAAATCTGATCGTCAATCAACGCACATTTACTTTTCATCCCAATCTGATTTGAAACAATAGAGTTGTAGGCTTTTTTAAACAGTGCTGGTCCAACTACAAGAAAAACAAGTTGAGTAACAATAAGGGATCAGTTCCTGATCCAAAGAAATAAAATAATCTACACATATAAAATCGACAGCTGGTAACAAAATAATTAGTCAAATTCAACCACCTATACACTCAAAAACTTCAAGCTGAGAAAAGAGCACAAAAAATGCTGTTTTAGTAACACAGACTAATATAAACAACTGGTTATTTTATACCTCGATCAGATGGCTAGTTACAGGACGCCAAAAAACATCAACTCGAAATCTGTTCACCAAGCCAGTCTCGAGCAGCTTGGATACTGCGAACAGAGAAGGCTCCTGCAAAAATATAAAATATAAGCATTTTGTTAAAATTAGTCAAAGGCACACGTTTTCCAAATTTTGACTAACTTAAACGTTAAATGTAAAATCGATTATAGGTCCAAAATGACGAGTCATTGCGCGGGCACTGTACAAAGTATAAACTTACTCATCATTAACATTTTACTACATCTATTAGTTCATAATGCATCACATCATTTTAAAAATATATAAAAATTGCCAACAACAGAAACAATCAAAGGTGAATGATATCACAAACAGTACAATATCAAATACCTTGTTTGCATATGCCACATCCATTGCTTCGGAGGATAATTTGCACAGAGCATCAATTAAGTGATGAAGTGCAACATCATCAAGAAACCTATTAAAACAGATCTCATGCAAATACATATATTAGTATTTATTCACCAACTGAAAGTCCACATCAACAACCATAGAATGCAAACTGCATACCCAAATACAGCAGAGCTTAAGCTGACATTTAAAAATTGTGCTCAGCTTTAAAACAGTGAAAAAAGATCTAATTCAAGTAAACTTAGCTTTGCAGGCTAATTTTGTTGCATAGTCTCAAATGTTCTGCTAAAACCAGGTGCTGTTAACTGTTAGCGGCAGTAACTAATGACCAAAATGAGGTATAATGCAACTACATTTGCAATATACACATATCAATCTAGCTCTAGGAGTGACTATCGATAATGTCCGTATTCACTGTGCTTTCGTATAGATTTGTGTCTCTGAAATGACCTACTAAGTGTTGAGTAAGTGTAAAACTCCACTCACTCACTTTCTTATGGATACTGATAGCAAAACTGAGTTGACCTGGGTAACACACAATAGCTGCAAAATTTGCCAAAAACTAACAACAACGTACTGTGAGCTTTCAAAGAGGCGTGACAACATCGTAGACAACATTGGCAGGTCAGCCATCACAGCACTAGTAATCACAGAGCCCGGGTTCTCAGATGCCTGCTGAGCTGGACGTAAGGCACCAGACGGTCCAGGCTTCAAACCTAGGATCCATGCTAAATGCTGACAACACAATATGCAAACAAAAGCTGACAACGATTAGACCAGCATAAACAATTTTTCCTTCAAATGGACAATTTTCCGAGTTAATCCAGGTTATATTGGATCCCAAAACTGAATTTTTGGGAATAGCAAACATTTCATAGGCCAGATGCCCTTTCCTTCCTCCAACTAGGAGTGCAACTAATAATGCATGTTAATAAATCATTCATTTGCACTGCAGTTCTTACTGCCAAAGTACTGACCAACAGTGCAGTACAATAAAAAGGTAATAAAAATAGCCTGCTGTCAAAAACCAATGTCAGCAGTCAACGAAAGCTGCTTTTTGCAATAGCTATTAAAATTATTCTGCAGAGCCACACAGTTAAGTAGTAGGTAGGTACTACTTTACAAAAAAGACTAATACAGCAAAACATAACAAAATGCTTCAATACTGATCGATTTCTCTATGTTCATTTTGCTTTCAGTTATCCTCACCAAGAGCTAGCCACAAGGCGCATAATCTGCTCAAGTCAACTCAATACACTTCACAATGTGTGGCCAACATAAAGCCACAGTGATATTCAACCGTCAGCAAATACCACTTCACCAGCACTTTGATAGCAACTACAATATTCAGCTGTTAAATGATAGTAATGACATAATGTGTATGCAAACTGATGCCTCAAATAATCAAAAGTTTCTAAAACCACTATCACAGATTTCAATCACAATACACAGCCAGCATAGTTTGTGTGAGAGAGACTATTACCTGCAGAGTAGCAAGTAGGTAATGCCATGCATTTTCGAGCATCCCACCATAGCAGTGAGCCAGCGATAAGATGGCTCGCATGCACAGAATGTTCTTGGCTGTCAGCTGTTTCAATATATAACAACAACAATTAAACGTGCATTCAGAAAAGACACAGACTGCACCAAACACATCCACTTCAAACTTTATGCACAAGCATAATAAAACAAGCTTTGCCGTAATAATTTTCACGGCTAAATAAATCCACAACACTAAACTGTATGTAATTGCCGCCTTATCTGTGAACTGTAGCACTAATATCGGAGACGTTACTGAAGCACTCAATGAAGCAGATGACAGACTTCTATGCAATTTCACTTACCACAACTTGGTTCTGATGACCAGTTGCAACAGTAGAAACAGTTGCTAGAGGCATTCCGACAGCAACAACTTGACTGCCGTTAACAGTATCTGAAGCGTTTACAGCTGAGGCCGACTCAGCAGTGCTACGTGTACTGCTGCTGTTGCTACTAATATTACTTGAACCTGCAGGCAAAACACTAAATAGCAGTGCATGCATGCTCAACTATGTAATAAGATAAAATAACAATAATAATAATAATAATAATAATCCAATCAACAATGCTGCAAGTTGCAAATTCACAGACTATAGTGGTAGGCCAGTCAACAGTTATTGAACAGAAATGTATAAAGCCAAGATCTGTGAACAAATCAGTGAAGGGACTTTTACAAAAAATCTACTGCAATTATCAGTTAATATTGTCAAACCCAGACATAGTCAGTTTTTGTCAAATCTTCCTAGTTATCTGGAGTTAATGCCAGTTAGACCAAGGGACTGGCATTGGGCATTAGGACAAGTCCCCAATTTGGAACCTCTTGGGACTACTGTAGCAAGTTTTTATGGGCCATATGCCTTTCAGCCCAACCAAAAGTAAACAATTATCCTTATTGATAAACACAACGTTATAATTCAAACAATAAATAAACAAAACATATAAAATATACAACTAATATATATTTATAAATAATGCAAGATATTTAAGATAAGTACTACACTCTAATTTCATTGGTTTAAGAAAGTTTTATGTAGTCAACTAAGTTTTACTAAAATACTCTGCCAGCAATACAAACAGGTTATTGCATGCATAGAAAGCCGACTCTGTGGCAGTCATCAATGACTTTCAACAGAAGGTAACAGTTCAGCACCACATACCTCTAATGTCTGTACCGATGGTCAGCATGTGCAGTGCATACTGTGGTGGCAATGATGCCTTGCAGAGTGCGATGATGATGGCATCACGAGGTGTAGTGAGGTTACTGCCACCACACAGACCAATGTACGTCTGCAGAGACTTCAGAATTGTCTCCGTCACCAACTCATCACAGCTGCTTAAAAATACACTCAAATATGCAGATTCAAATATGCAATATACACTGTAATTCAATAAAAATGCCACCCTTATTATTACTGCAATAACTTATTGGACCACAGTGCATATTATGAACTCAGTTTATATAAATTAGTTTGTATTTAACAGGACAATTTCCTATGATAATCACAACTAATCGTTTCAAATCCTTTGCATTTGAGTTTTTATAGGACTGTCAACCAGAGTAACAGAAACAAATAAATGTAATAATGTGTAATAAATGCAACACATAATAATTGGTGTCAGATAAACGTCAACAAACGAAACTCAATCCACAGCGCAAAATGCTTGCAGCAAGTAGCAAGCAACTACTACTATTATTAATAGTGTGACTAATACTAACAATCTGTGTTTAACCTATCAATGTTTTCAGAGGTACAGCTTAGAGTGGATCCTGAAAACATTCACTTATGGACACTGAATGGTACACAACAGGTTACATAATACACAAATGTGTTGGCTAAAGTGCTATCCTCACCTTGCATCAAGCAGCACTGAGAGGCCAGCTAATACACCACACCAGCTTGAATTAATCAGCTCCTCTTTCACTCTCTTCACTACAATGCAACAACACAGAGAACATTTCACACTTTTATGCTGGTTAGGCAGCAGCATCATAATGCAGTGAATGAAATATCATGTTCACACAAAAGCGACAAAAATTCACACTATGATTTGTATTTATTAGTAACGAACGCTACGGAAGCAATATTAAGATCGTGCCAACTAGTGCACTATGTCACAATGCGGGAGGAAAAGTGGCAGTGACCCTACCGCCAGTCAGGTCCGGCAAACCTGCTCCCACGTGAACTAAACCTTGGTCAGCCCTGTTTCTGAAGTACATTTAGAGACTAGAGGTTTTTGTGTTTTCTTGTGTTTTAGTTTGATTTGCGTGTTTGGTTTTTATTTGTTAGTGCAAGTTATTGCCTGGAAACACTCTTCTCCAAAATGTGTCAAGCGAGATGTAAAACTTTACCCACTCACTCACAATGCAGAATAACTGAGAAATACCCGTATCAGGTGTACTGTTGACACATTCAGCTGTCGGTTTCATTAAAGGCACATCAGGTGTGCTAGTTGACGATGGTGTGGTGTCAGCAACAGGCTGTGAAAGACTCTTAATGATATCCCCGATGCAGACCACGATATCCAGCATGCAGACAAATGCCACTGACAGCCCATAGCCATCGGCAACAGCAGGCGGCTCCACTTTGTCCATCATGTCTAAACTACAATGACATTTACAACTCACATTTTTGACGTATAATATTGTACACGATATTCATATGACAAAAAACAAATCGCAGACAACAAGTGTTAACAAAATCAAGCGAACTAATCAAACATGCATGAAAACAATCACTCCATGGCAGTGGCGATAAAACTTTCACTAGTGCATGTCAAAGAGGAACTGCAAAGGAACGTATTGTTACTGTCATTTTTATGATGCATGGAGAATAAAATCACGATGCTCTCATAGACAGAAATTTGCCTTTTCAAACGAATGCACCTTAAAAGTTTACTATTTACTATTTGCACTGCATCAGAAATATGACCATTTGACATAATTTTCAGAAAATGTCACAAACATGCTTACAAAATTGTTCTATACAGAAATTCACTAAATGCAGTAAATTACAGATCATCGCTAAATGTGCTCACTAAACAGTCTTCAGGCTGCCTGACGGCGCGGGGATGCTGACTAAAAGTGGCACAGATATGCCGCGAAAGCAGAACGATGACTGGATAGCATTGATGCCTGCTGCTGATGCTGCACCAGTCACATTGGGTGCCGTTGCCGCAACATCAGCTGACTTACTAGCTGTCAACAAAACCATAACATAACTGTGATCAATGAAATGACAAGAAGAATCCAAAATATAACTAAACAGGTATTTGCATATAAGCAATAACAGTAAAGACATGGACAATGGACATATCGTAACAATTCTGGAAGTGAGACAATGGTGTTGCTAATGGTACTATACAGAAAGAGAATTATGTTGCGGTTGCCCTATACCACCAGTGCATTATTCAACCAGACCCAAACCACCAGCTCAATCGGCCACATTAACTTTTACAGAATCTTCTACCTATTTACTCAAATCTCTATTGGTTTAGAATAGAAATTATGACAACAAAATACATGCCTGGCCTTTGTTACAGTGACCTATTCTACTAGTACTTGCGTCTGGCTTGTAAGATTGGGTACTCCAACAATCTCCATCTGCACAGGAAACTGACAAGAACTGCCGGCGGAGCAGCGTGTTTTGCAGGCCATATGCACTTCTTGATGGCAAACAAAAGGAATCAAAGTGCTGAAAGCAGAACAGATTTCTTAAGCTGGAATCAAACAGTGCTTCATCTCAGGAAAACTGATCAATCCTATTAGTCAGGTTTGATCAAGGATGAGAATATAACAACATGTAGATGTCATTACCAGACGACTGGGATGCTGAAGACTGGCTAATAAACTGTGACTGAATGTAAGCTGCCAAGCCGCTGATGATGTCACGAACAACCTTCGTCGAATGCTCGCGCATGTCATAACTCTCACAGAAACCTCTACACAGACACAGGCAAAGCTGTGATTAGTTTATACTGCAGAGCTATGGTTATCCCAACCAATGACTTGGCTGGCAACAACTATCATGCAACATAACAAAAACCAAAACAATTAAGCTTACAAAAAATCAAACACTGTTTTAACTGTTTTACATTCTGCCACAAAATGGACGTTGTTTATTATACAGTCTCGCAGCCTACATGAGGCACAAGAATACAGACTCTTAATTAGGGCTCCGATCAATCGATCGGCCAATCTCACGAGAATCAACGCCAGCAACATCGTGAGAATCGACCTGCCCATGTGGCTACGATCGCAGCCCTACTCTTAATCTTTTCAACAAATCACTTCAACGACACTAAAGATAAACAGTGCAAAATCAAAGACAATATGCAGAACTGGAAGATGCTGAAAAGGACACGCATAATGTACAAAAAAATTGTCTAAGTTTATGCATACAATAAATGCACAGATAGTTTGCATCAGAAATTTACAGACGATCAACATCTGAAAATGAGAAGACAACCTGATAAGTAGAGGCTGGACACAGAGTTTCAACAACACTTCAAGAGCTGTAACTCGCTGCCACTGCGGCTTCTCTGGATCCAAGAACTTTACCAGCAGTGAAAGAAAGATCTCACATTCCGTCAGCTGTAAAGGTAAACATGAATATTAAACTTGCACGCACACTGTCACGAATCACGATCAACAATATTGCCGTGACAATATGCCATCTCAGTATATGCAACAAAAGCAACTATTCACAATTTAAACATGTTGTGAGATAAAAACTGTGTTGCAGAATTAATAGTCACGATAACATACACAAAAAGGTCACTAATGTAGATAGAGTATACATCTGTGTTATGTGATACATTCTGGAAATGTTCATTCACTGTCATTCAAAGTCACTGATGTCAGTGCCAATCAGAAGTTCACATACAGTTTCCTTCAAGTGACTAACAGTAACTCTGACCCTAAGTAACATTACACCACTTTACAGATATGGCAACAAGAAAGTCAAAAATCAATTTTCCCTCCCCCAATCCCATTTAATGTGCGCCACAAGGGGAATCTCAGAAACTTCAGAATGCCACTTAACTAAGATTTCTCGGGCTATCAGTTAATGGCAACTTTGTCTTGATAAACTACTTCTGTGCACCTAACACCGGCATGTAACAGACTGACAGAAGAATGGACAGGATTAGCATGCTATAGCACAGTTGATGGTGTGTGGTAAAAATAACAGACTGACGATCAATACACATAAACAAATTAGTTACTACACAAACCAGCAGTTTGCTGTAGTGACGGGTCAAAACGGAAACAATGCGCAGCAGACGCATTACGATCGGAAAATACGGTTTCTCGGACTGCACAGTTGATGCCGATGGGCTTCCGGCAACACGAGAACGATACTTGAGACTCGGCGAAAATAATCGGATCACCAACGGACAAACTTTCTCCGTCAACAGAAAGTTGAACTCCATATGCTGCACAAGTTAAACCACGAGTCATATTATACATACAGTCACTGGCACACAGGCAAGCTAGGTTTGTGAAAACTGGCCAATTTTTCCAGATTTATTACAGATAAAGCCAGTCCACAAAAGTAAACTTTCGGAAATTATTGTGGCTACTTTTGACAGGCTGGATGCTCCTGCTGTTGCGAAACCATCAGAGTCAGCTCACTGAATGAATGAAATTCAGGAATGCCATATTTACAAAGACAAAACTCAAGAAATGTTACATTTTAATCGACCTTGAGCAAAAAAAATGATTTAAGTGTTCGAATATGACAACTGTCACTATGCAGGCACTAGAAAAGCTGCAGTAGAAGTAGGGACCTGCGAAGCTTCAAGATTCGATTCGAATTCGAATCGGCCGTTCCGATTCGATTCAATTCGAAAGTGATGGGACGATTCTAAATTTTCGAATCGGCCGTACCTGCCCATTGCTCGTCGTAGTCAAACGACTCAAACCATTAACGGCGCTTAGTGGTACAGTATACAGACTCGCTAGCTCTGTGGGTGATCATACGCCGTGTTTGAGGGTTGGAATGAAAACTGTAGTTCTGCACATCTCTTTTGTTTCATTTGTAATTAATTATTGAATACTGAACGCCAGATTCGATTCGTCGTTTTCGGCAACTATACATTAATGTAAAGTATACTACAATTTCGCCGTTTTCGGCGACTATAGTCGCCGATTTCGACGACTAAAATGCGTCAACTATAGTTGCTGAAAACGGCGTATAGTCGCCAGTATGGACGAGGCTTTAGGATGTATATAGTTGTGGCCGATTCGAGATTCGATTCGAATTCGAATCGTAACGCCCGATTCTATTTGGTATTCAATTCGAGTGCAAACGGCCGATTCGCAGGTCCCTAAGTAGAAGTCATGGGAAGGAATGCATGAAGAGGAAAGCCTTCAGGCGTCCTCAGAAAACAAACATATAGAGGGTATGGATCTGACGTTGGGGCAGACTGTCCCAACTATGGCAGCAGCAACAGGGAAGGCCCAATCGCCAACAGTGGACAGATATGTATCATATCATATCATATCATATGTAAAATTTATAGTGCCCCATTACACTATATAAGACCATGGGTGCATTACATAGTTCGAAGGTAAAAAGTAGAGCTGATTTAAATGGATGTACAACGGAGAGTCAGCGATAGTGAAGAAGCATAGTGCAGGCGTCTTCTCCTGGCCTTGAAACCTGCTGCACACTGGAGCTCATTGGCGAGGTATGATGGCGCTGCCCCATACAGACACTTGTACACAAGAACAGCGAGCTTGAACTGGATCTGCTCTGGAGCTTTCAGGAAGTGCAACTGACGAAGGAGTGGAGTGAAGTAGTCAAACCTCGATGAAGAGAACACAATATGTCGTGCATAAAATAAGAACAAACTGAATGCAAATAAAAAAAAATCATCATGTTATAACAAACTAACCTGAAGGAACACAGAATAGTAGTTGGACAACACTTCTTCCATCAGTTCCAAGCACAGAGTCCGTGTCATCTCTGTCATGCCCACTAGCCAGTACGGCTGCTCGGCATTCAGCAGCTGGCACAAGTCCTGACATCGATAATACACCAATACACAATGGCATCAGTAGTAAGACTGGCCGCAAAGTTGCAGCTTGGACTGTGAGTGAGTAGTTTTTTAATGGCAGATCAGCACATAAAAGGCCATCCAGTTCCACAAACGTTTTGGACTGACTTCTGTAACATTGTACAGTACAAAATATAATATCTATCTTCAGTGCTTTGACAATAATGGTTACTATCACAAAGGGTTTCAAACTGCAAAAAAATCCCTGCAAACCATCTAATGCAGAGTGACCTCAATATCTTCACATCACAAGCATGCAGCTGGGGGTTATGTATGAGTAACTAATACATACTTGAAACAGAAGATAGGCATCTGCTGCAGAAGGATGCAGAGATTTCGGAGGCACTCGTCCACTTGTCTTCAAATCATCAATTGACACAGATTCCAGTGGAGCTACAGACACAGACACACATCAGTCTGCAGCACACTAAGCATTCAATGACCGCTGATTTAAAGTAAACACCATTAGGTCAACTCACACAGGGCAAGCACAATGCGGTACACCTTTGTAGATTACTTGACTGTATTTCTCAAGGTCATTGGTTTTATTTTTTAGTTATATTAATCGTTAGATTTCTATCTTGTTCCATGTGCAGACTAAACTTTAGACTGGCTTTATAGTGCAGTGTTTAGGGCATCAGACTTGCAATCGACAGATAGTGAGTGTGACTCCCGGGCATGAACTGTCAGGTTAGTACTTGGACGGGTGACCGTCTGTGGGCAGGTAACCCATCTCTGTATGTAACTGGTCACTTAGATCAACTCAGCCTTCCCTCCGTCTGGGGTAGGTAAATCGAGTATCAGCCTCTGGCTGGGGTTAAGGCAGGGTGTGTTCACTTGTGTCGAGTGGCAGGTAACACTGTGTGATCCAATATGGCAAGTGACATCCCGTAGCTCTGAGATGATGTTTCATTAAGAGCTCTATTCTTTCCAACTTAACTTAACTTAACTTAACTTAACGGTAAACTTTTTTATTCTGTATCTTACTGCATAAATGTAGTATCTAAAAGATCTAAGAAAAAATATTCACGCAAATTTTCAAGCACTGAACAGCATCAAAATCACAAATATCAACAGCTAGTAAATGTTACAATCATCAACCTGCAGCGAGTTTGCTGTCTTCTGTTATAACACGTTCAAACACAACGCTGACAATCTGACGAATTGTTGCAGCCGCTGTGTTGGTCGTTGTACTGTCCTTTGCAAAGTGCAGCCGGAAACACAACACCAGTGCCTAGCATAAAATCACAAATAACACTGCAAGCGGTGACTGAATTCGTGTCTATCT
>Ga0209788_1000258_pt1 | contig 13428 bp, 6 predicted proteins | sample WorMetLIZISLAND1_2_FD_187415 | JGI IMG/M metagenome (GOLD analysis project Ga0209788, IMG submission 187415) | Marine gutless worms symbiont microbial communities from Max Planck institute for Marine Microbiology, Germany - Olavius clavatus LIZARD... ...
ATATATATTTAATGTCACATTTTAGTCGAAATTTGTGGGTTTTGTTATAATTTGTAGAAAACAAAGTGCCAAGGAGAATGGTTGATCTAAGATGTTCTTCCTGGATCGTAAATTTTTGTCCAGTTGTCCTTGTAGGCCTACACTAAAATCTAAAAAAAAACCTAAAAATCCTTTAAAACTCAAAAAAACTAAAAACCTAAAAAAAATTTCCAAAAAAAACCTAGTTTTTTTCGAGCCCTGCTCAGTAGGCCTATATCTGTCACTGTGTAATAGGCCTATGACTACGTGAGTGTGTGCACTGTACCGTGACCGACCGTTGATCCATTACTAGCCTCAGCGGACAATTAGCACATTAATTCGTGGTTAAATTACTGCATGTCCACACTGGACAATGCCTCACCTACTGCACTTCACATGTATAAACTCGTGCCTGTTTAATGTAACTTGCATAGGCCTACTCGTAAACTCGACAACGATGTCTGCTATAACGCCAATCTTCATCCTAAAAACTTTCATAAAAACATACGTACATTTTTCCAGCTGAGAGTAGGCGCGGCAAAGGCAGAAACATAAGGATTATTACGAATTTTAAAAAGTACTGAAATATACCAAAAAGCAATAATACGACAAAATTTATGGCTTATTATGCCACTTTCTAGTGTCAAAACCACTTTTAATTACCTGTCTGATTAATCCAATATTCCTGTAACATGGCAGTCGTTAAATTTATAAAGCAAAATTTGAAAGCAAAAAAGTTCGTCGAATATCCCGTCAGGTCCGCATAATTAAAGTCCGCATTTTACCCCCTGGTCTGCAGTCACGGTCCGCAACTTTTTGGTCTGCATTTTACCCCTTTGTGTGTCCGCAGGTCCGCATTTTACCCCCGGCCTCCCACAGCGGGGTCCACCAGTACATTTCTGAGGCATTAGAGCCCAGGAAATGCATACAGTCACATTACGGTGATAGTAATTTTTTGGTACTTCGTCAGCAAGAAGCAGTGAAATTTCAAGTTTGGTAATAATGAAAACTCGCGGAACCTGTCTATGACTGCAGTGCTCATGAATGCATGAGATTTCAACTGTAGGTATGAGAGCATGAGATAGACCTCAAATGTATGAGTCTCACGCCTAATGCATGAGACGTGACAGGTCTGCACTCTGGCCGCCATTTTTTTGCAAGACAATACGTGATTGGAACTCCTTAGAGAGAGACACTGTCTCAGTCCAAGCTTATTCCACAACCTCCACTCAGCATTTCCTGCTGCTAAGTTGCTAATGCCATGCATCCCAACAGTGATGGGCTAAGCCCATTGCTAGATTCTTATACGAGTCAGAGACATGTTCAGCTAGTAGCAGCTATGATTTTCTGCACCTAGCTGACATCAATCTTATAGGCCTAGCACATAAGATGTCTAGATAGCTTAATCGGCAGATTTACTATACTATTAGATCCAGGGGTGGATACCGGCATGGGCGGACTGGGCTTCGTCCCCCATTGACCATAAGTAGTAGTCATGCGGTCGTGGCTGTGAGAAGCAGCCTACTTCGGACATGGAGCAAGCTGTCACTTAAATCCTTAACTTTTAGCCCCTCTTTTGTATGAAAATGGACAAAATTAAGGCTTTCAGCTTTGCCACCTGACTCCCACCAAGGGCTGTGCCCTTGGATCTTGCTGGTGGCTCTCCTCATTATGGGGGGTTGCAGTCTGTGCTTGTCATGGCCTGCTCTCCTCTGCCAAACCCTTCACCTGTGACTGTCCCTGGTTAGGTTGGTAGGTTTTCACTTTCCGCATTCCACATTATACCCACCATTCCTCATTCATTTTCACAGTTTTTAGCACACGACAGCATCATGCAGAGTGCGCATATGTTATCTCCCGTCCATCCGTCCGTCCGTCACACGGGTGGATCAGTCAAAAACGGTCGAAGTTAGAATCATGCAACTTTCACCACAGAGTAGCCCAATCCCTCTAGTTTTTGTGATATAAGTTTAATCCAGAAATTTTGACAGGTTCCTCTTGAGCGGGGATGTCAAACAAGGGTGGGGTGGGAAAAACGAGCTATTTTCTAGCTTTATGTGTCGATATCTCGAAAATGGTACAAGATACGACGAAAGTTACTGTAATGACTAATAGGAAGTGCATATGCACTTTCGATTGGTATCAAGGTCGATGACCTTGGATGACCTTGAACTGCTATAAGTTCAAATTTTCTAGGAATTTTGCGCTTGACAGTGTGTCTGTGAAGAATGCAAGTGAGGGGTGATTTAGTGAGTTGTGTCCATGTACTAAGGCTGTCACACAAACTTACCTTTGCAAGCTAGGCTTTCTTGTTAATTCCACATTTTACTTTCCTTATTCCACAATTCCACATTTTACCAATAACCTTCGTAGCGGCAGGTAATACAGTGTGATCCTATATGGCAACACATGTTTCTCTGAGATGGAGTTCAATATCTTTTTCATTTATTTTTTTATATTTAGCCTAATTGTTGTGACATCCTGATGTATGTACTGCTACAACAATTTCCAGTAGTTTGCTAAATTGGGGACCAACCTGACCTAGAGTAACTCTTGAAAGTGGGCCTGTGAACAAAAACCGAGTGTTTGTATGTGTTTAAGATAGTTGTAACTGTGCAATTGTTTAGAAGAAAGCGTCCGTGAGTGAGTATGAAGAGCTTCGGCTGCAGAACATTGAAGAAAACAAAGCATTTGTAAGCAGTGTGTCATTTGTGCTTCAGTGGCATTTCTGACTTTTTCATTTTTTTTCGTTTCTGGTAGCTCTGTTTTTGAGTTTGTATTAAGTCATTTCCACAAGTGTGCCCTAGGCTGGAATGTAGCTGTTTCCGTGAGGTATTCCAGCATGAATGTTCTCGAGCATATCTCCATGCTGAGGTCATTCCAAGGTTATGTGACCGCAGGTCTGTTTCCCATGTGCATAACACGGACATCCAGGAGGGGAGGATGGTTCCAGTCCCTTGGTAAGTTGGTAGCCCTTGGGATCCTGGCACGGGCGGACCGGATGCCCCCACATTGACAAACATTACGGATGGTCATGGCTGTGAGAAGCAGTCTGCCTCAGACTACGGACATGGGGGTGAGCTATCACCTAAATCTTTAACTTTTGGCCCTTTTTGTATGGAAATGGACAAAAGGCTTTAAGCCCCCCGTGACCATCCACCAGGCCCTTTGCTCCTGGCTCCGACCCCCTTTCCCTAACCCTAATATAGGCTCATGCTCCATGCTCTTGGCAAATCTTAGATCAGTCCCTGCAGGGGTTGTTGCTTTCAGAGCTGTGGTGATATCAAGTGGAAATCCCAAAACATTCCCATTTAGGAAACCTTGTGTGTGACCTGACGGAGTTTTGAGCAACTGGACAAGTAGGTTGGTTAAGGGTGTTGTTAACAAGACCAGTATCTGGACCAATATGTTGGACTTTAATACTCAGGCCGATGACTTGGTTGTACTAGTTGTAGTAGTTGTATCAGCATGTGTTGTGTGCTTGGTCTGTGTGACAGCTAGCAAAGTTGATGGAAGATATGAAACAAGTTGACTTTAAACCAGTTAAACCACTTCATCAGGTTGGAAGTTTTTCTTCCTTTTTCTTTCTGTGTTTTAAATATTTTTGTTCTCTTAACAAGTATGATCAATCATTGCCGTACATAGTGAATTATCTCTAAGCTGCTTCTGCTTGTGATCAACATACAGATTGCGAGTTCAACTCCTGGCCGTGCACTGCCAGGGGTTTAGTATTTGGATGGGTCACGGGTGACCATCTACAGGCGGGTAAACTGTCTCAGGGTGTAACCAGTCAGCTAGGTCAACTCAGCCTGGCCATCCCTTTGTGGGTAGGTGGATATAAATACTAACGATGGTTATGGCTACCTCTAGGGAAGGAGTGGCGAGTTCTGTGTAACAGTAGGCCACATGTTACCAGGAATGCTGGCATGCTGACCTCGTCGGTTAAAGATGCCTGCTGTTAACTGCGGGCTGGCCATCCAGCCCACCTAGGATGTATGTTAGCTTAATTGGGTTTAAACGTCGCCGGCTCAAAGTGCCACAAAGGGGATGAGCTCGCTCACAACAAAATTTCTTCTAAACTGCTTCAGCATCAAAATAGGTCATTATATCGTCATTGATCGTGTTATCTGCCTTGGTTGGTAATACAGCAATCCAGTTCTTCACTATTGTCTGTCATCTCTTGTTCCTTCTGTCTCATGGTGATAAACTGATACTGCAGTTGCTAGGGTGGATATTTGAGGGCCTTTTATCCCTGCTGAGTGCTGAATATCACTAACCCGGTGACCCCTCATGATGTAATTCATCAAGGACAAATGTATGTGTGCAGATCAGGAACTGACGAGCTTTGCTGCATATTCGCATGGCAGGCACATCAGTTTCACTCAGTAGGTGGTAGCACAACACTTTGCTGCGTGAACGAACGTCATGGCCGCCATTTTGAAATTATGATGTCAAATATAAAATCTGACCGTCAGTCGATGCATATTTACTTGAACAACATTCTGCCAAATTTCATCCCGATGCGATTTGAAACGACGAAGCATTAGGTTTTTTAAAGAGGTCGCACGAACATCAACAATAAGAACAAGATGAGTAGTGACAGGAGATCTGTTCCTGATCTAAAAACAATTTGTGCGGATCAGTTATATCATATGAATGTGCAACAGCTTCTCAGTCTCCTTAGTGCCCCACCCCGCTCCAGTGACTCAGATTTGCTGAGTCCTTTGCTGACATTGTGTGCTGTACAAATTTTACTTATTTATTTATGTGAGTGTGACAACTTATTTACTTGACATAGAACTAATACGGCACTAAGTTCACTAACACGCTAGGGAAGGAATGGCGAGTTCTGTGTCACCATAACCCTCATTACCACAACTGTCAGCATGCTGACGTTGTCGGTTAAAGGTGCTGGCTGTTAATGGAGCCAGCCATCCGGCTGAGTTGGGATGTATGCTAGCTTAATTGGGTTAAATGTTAAACCCTCACCGGTTCAGAGTGCCTCAAAGAGGATGAGCTCCCTCACAACAGACTCGCAACAGTCTTCGTGTTAGTTGTGGACTCTGGTGTTTCCGCTATGTCATTTGTTGTTTAGCCGAAGCGTCGGAGTTATGTCGAACGCTGTCATCTACCAACGAGACGTAATCCGCAGCGTAGTTGTCGGCCACATGACAGTCGCGCTGGTTCACCGTCTTCTTCACAGTCATCCCCGCCTCGTGACAATGTATCTACTGTTTCATTTGATTAACATGCTCTATGTGCAGGGTTATGTCCACTATGAAGGAGCAACCTGAGGATGCAGGCAGGGGCACAGCTACAATGTGTCTGCCCTTCCCTACCTACTTCCCTTCCTTTCTTCCCCTTCCCGTCCCATTTTCTTCCCTGTCCTCCCCTCCCTTGCCCCTCAAATCTGGCTAGGGGGTCTGCAGGAGTGCTGTAAAAGGTCCGGGCAGAGCCCGACCGCCAAACGGTTGTAGCTACATATTGGCCTCAAAAGATAGCCATTTGTGGGCCTAATTTGTCGCATTAGGTCAGGTAAATATTGAGATGGTATTTGATTAGTTAGCAGACAGTAACTGTGTACCTTTCCTTATTTTATATGAGGAACTGATTTTATATTGCTACTCAGTACTCACCTTGTTGTTTGTCTTCTTGTTGTGGCGACCTCTTCAAAAAACACGTGATGTATTTGTTTTTGCTGTACACAGCATCTTGTTGTCAAGTTTGGGTCGTTCCGCAAGTGTAAAAGACCATTGTCATATGATGATGATGACGAGGACTATGACAATGATGATATTGATTACGATTACGTCGATGAAGACTACAAGCAGCCAGTTGTAAGTCAGTCAGTTATAACCGTGGCTTCCGTGACTGCCGGAAAGCCTTGAAGCTACAGTAAATTTTCCTCCATTTTTACCGCACGATGCTATGCATAGCGCACGGTGATGAGATTGCATGTCGGCTGTCCGTCCTTCTGTCAGTCCGTCTGTCTGTGACGTTTAGGTACCATGATCACATAGGTTGGAATTCTTCAAAAATAATTTCACGGCCAAATAGCTTAAGGCCTATATGCTTGCTGACCCCAACATGGTACAACAGGAACACCCCCAAAATTAGGGTGGAATAGGGGTGGGCTCAGTGTTCTGTTAACTATAGAGGCTATATTTAGGCGGATTATAATTTTTAATGTGCACTTACTTATTTACATTGTGAATGTGTGCCATGCCATGCCTACTGGCCCCTTTTGTCAATCGTCAATTTGTCACTATTTTTGTGGGCGACAGGAAGTTGTTATGTGAGTTTGAATGAAAAAGTGAAACGTGTGACATTTTAGTGCCAAATGAACTCAAAAATGCCGAACATTTAACAGTACAATTAGGCCTACAATGAAATCGAGCTATAGACTTACATAGCATCGTACTATGTACAATTTCAGCATTTTGAACAGTCACTGATGTTTATAGCGCAGACAGTGTGAGTCAAATAATGAATTTAAAGGCAATGAATAGATATATTTAACACCGTTATTTTGCCGTGATTTGTGCTATTATTTAATTCGAAAGTGTTGCTATCACAGTGAAAACCGCGATGCCGCTGTAAACTTCGACAGGTACAAAATTTACTGCGGCATCGCACGGTCATCCCTGCGACAGCGTGGCTCTTGTTCATTCTTAAAATTGCCAAACAAACTGATATTGATATATTTTAAAAACAGTTAATCAGATCAGCACAAAATTTGACGGGACACCTAAGACCAGTAATGAGTCATTGTGCGTGGTTCAAAGTCTGTTTGGCAGCTGCCATCTTTTCAAATTTTTAACCTACAATGGTGACACAAGCATAATCTGGTACACGTTTCTGGTACCAGCACGTTTCTGGTACCAGAAACTTGCACCAAATAGAGCTGCATTCTATTAGGTGCAAGTTTCTGGGTCCAGAAAAAAATTAGCACAAAAAGCGTGACACACACTTAACTGACTTTAACCGATTTACAATTTCATTTTCATAGCAGTAAAAATAGCAAATCATTAAGTGACCTGCAGCAAAAAGCTACTTTCAAATTCAGTATACTAAACATTCACGTTATAAAGTTTCTTAAAGTTTTATAAAGTTCGTGAACTTTTCCCCGAATGTACTGCACGTTTTGCACATGCGGAACAGCTAGACCGAACTATGTCTGTATGTGTGTGCTAGCGTCGTAAGCGTCGTCGAGTGAGTACTAACGTGGTGCCACGACGTGATATTTCTACAGTCACTGAGAATGATCTTAAGCGTGTAGCCGACCACGTCTGTGAGAAAAGTTACAACTCCAAGATTGTGAGTTGAACCTAGTTCAGTGGTTGACTTTATAGCATGTTGTTCACCACGTATAATCGTATTGCCTAATATGTGTGCTGGAACTATGTACGACTGTTGTTGTAGTGTGGATATAATGAGGGGTAACTTCTACTGGATATCTTTATAACATTGCTCTTTCATCTCGGTTCCGCACTTGCGATGTTCTCCTGCACGTCTTATCTGTCCGACTGTCATCAGCTGTCTCCACTCATTTTAGCTTGATGATTTGCTATTTTTACTGCTATGAAAATGAAATTGTAAATCGGTTAAAGTCAGTTAAGTGTGTGTTAACCACTGATAATTAGGGCATCAACATTCGCCACTATGGGTTCAACCATAGCCATTAGGACGAGTCTTTGCCCCTTTTGACGAATGTTGAAGACCTAGTGGGCAGTGTTGAACCATTTTCAAACATCGGCCATGTGCTGGAAGTTTCCCACAGCTGTTAGTGGCAGTGTTTGTGGTTTGTATGTGATAGGGTTCAACATGTCACCAGTGTCGACAGAAAACTGACGACATGAAGACAATTTGCACATCGTCTGAGTGTGTCGGAGTACGTGGACAGGTCTGTCTATATGCTACTACAGTTGTTCACAATGACCAGACTGACCGGTATTTGACATGTTTCTATTGTGGGTCAGTACTCAGTAGTCATTAAACATTAAATTTGATATCTATGCTGCACTCTGCCAGTTTCAGTAGCCTGCTGGTACCACCCCTCAGGTTCTCAACAGCCGGCAGCATGGTCTTCGCAATTGCTGGTCCTCATATCTGGAACACTCCGCCAAAAGAGACAACATCGGCACCATCACTGACGATTTTCTGTCAACGTCTGAAAACCTGGCTTTTCCAACAATCTTATCATCTGATCTAGTGTCTCTCTAACTAATATGCTAACTGTTTAATGTTGAAGGAGCTGATTGATTCGTCTGTTAAGTATAATCAACCACCACCAAGTGTTTCTGACTTAATGAGGGATTTAGCTATCTGTTGCTTACTAATCAATCAATCAACACTCATTTACATAGTGCTGTATGTGGCTTGGTAGTGTAGTGGTTAGAGCGTCAGACATGTAAACAACAGGCTGCGAGTTCGATTTCTGGCTGTGCACTGTCAGGCTAGTACTTCGATGGGTGACCATCTTTGGGTTGGTAAACTATCTTAGTATGTAACCAGTCATCTAGGTCAACTCACCCTTCCATCCCTCCGGGGTAGGTAAATCGAGTACCGGTCTGTCTGGCTGAGGTTAAGACTGGGTGTGTTCACTTGTGTTTGGTGGCAGGTAACACTGAGTGATCCCATATGACAAGTGACACCCCATAGCTCTGAGATTGAATTTCATCAAGAGCTCTGCACATCCTTTTGACCTTCTACAGAGCGAATCAAAGACTGTAAGTTGATTGATTGATTGCCAGTTTGATTGATTATCTGTGATGTATTGATGACTGTGTAGTTCTGTGGTCCGTGCCTGCGCAATCGTTACGGTGAAGATGCAAGAGAAGCGCTGCAGAATACGGTGATGAGATGTTTGACTGTTACCATACTATCATTCATTACTGTGATGGATCCTACGAGCTGTTACTGATCTGTTGCTGCTGGCCGTGGCCATCAGTACCTAACTAAAATGAGACTGTAAATAAATACATTCATTTCTACTTACACGCTCTGTAACTACAATGGTAATGTATGTAGGCTAATGATTGTAATATTGTAATTGTGAGTGAGTGAGTGAGTTAGAATATTTAAAAGGTGCACATTATTGTAGGCATGATGTGGGTGACTACAAGTATCCTAGTTGTATTGTGGGTAACTATGACATATGACCATATGACATATGACAAGTGCCTCAGTCAAAGAAATGTTAGGAAAATGGCGGGAAATTTGAATAGTGGTCGCCTTGTGCTTTGACGTCCATCGGGGGAGAAGGCCGAGTCGGCTTGGGTGGGTGGCTTCTTACTGGGATTCTTCACCCATTGCAAGGCTGACCAACAAATGGCAGCTATGTTGATAGGTCAACGTTTGAAACCTGAACCAGTTGTCTGATGTTTATAAAAGAGCCACTGCCAAAGGTGTCAAAAATTAGCTGTGAAAATAGAAAATGGCAGTGAACTGAAACAAAACTATTGTGCAACAAAAAGAATTAAAGTGATTATTGTTATTATTATTACTATTATGGTGTTAATTCCTGCTGTAGGAGTGGGTGTGTCCGCCATGTCGTGGGATCTGCAACTGTAGTTTCTGTCGTCGTGATGCTGGTAAAGCTTCAACTGGAATTCTGATTCACCTTGCACGCCACGCTGGATTCAACGACGTCAATTCCTACCTACAGAGGTTTGTTGTGTAACTTATCCTGTTAGCTGATCGATGCCAGCCAGTCCTGTTACAGTGAGTGACGGTGTATAAGCACGGTTCCCAGTGGAATCAAAATGTAGAATGCACACAATCACATTGGTTGAATATCAGAAATTTTCTTTGGTGCTACTTTAACGCCGTGTCCACTGGTTGCTGTGCGTGGAGGTGAGTAAATGGACAGAAAGTATGGGGATAAAGGGAAAATGTGACGGAATGCATAGATCGAGAATACGTTTGTATGTTTTTGCAAAATCGAAAAAGCGTGACTTTGTACATTTTTTATCCAAGTTTCAGAATCATTCCAAACATGTCACATCTGCACCATATGCCTGTTTTCCGAGGACTCCTCGAGGCTTTCCTTCCCTCGACTTTCACTGCAACTTTTGTTTTGTAGTGCCTGCAGTGACAGTTGTCATTTTTAGCCAATCATACTGCTAGTCTGCTACACAGTATGATCGGCTATTGGCATCGTCCTGTCATCCGTCTGTTTGTGACGATGTGCATTCTGGCTCTCAGGTTGGTGTACAGGGCTAAAAGTTATACCAGCGTGTTCCTAGCAGGCATGTTCCTATTTGTCCCTCCAGACACCTGCTGTAAGATGTATCGTTTAGTCACAAAACGCACCACAAAAAAAAACGAGAAAACGCGAGCGTGAGTTTTTCACGACCACGTTCATAGCAATTAATTTACTTATTGTGACCTGTTGGCCTAATTTCGTCGTCAGTCATCATGCTTGAGTGGATTTAGTGGGTGAGTTATAAACTGAAAGGCTGATCGAGATCCGACTGTTCCATCCCAGCCGCTCATGGGCCTAAATTTGTAACTACCGGTTTGATAGTTTGCCAGTAGTTTATGAACGCCCGGCTCGATCTGTACATGGTTTTGCTCTAATAACAGTGCTTCTATTAACATTTTTATTCACAGATCGAGACGCTGTGATCACAATGAATATACAATAGGCCTGGCATTAAAATAGATAGTGTGTCACGCAATAGTTGTTTTAGCCGATCGTACTATTGCCCGCAGTATGATCAGCTGTCACAGCAATAGCTGAGCTTCTTGTTGGACACGCAAATCGTTTTTTTTACTTATTTACTGACTGCATTTGTGTGTGTGTGTGACAGCCTGCGTCGACCCAAGTGAGCAGCTGTGATAATCCGGATTTGCGGATCATATAGAAACAGTGTAGTGAAAGACTTACAGTAGTTGCTGTGACAACCTCATGAACATGACACACTTGATAATTTCTTTTTGTATTTTTTTGACGCTGTGATAGTGCAATGTTTTAGCATAATTAACAAAGTGTATGACGTCATACATATGTTAACATCAAAATGTTGATCAACTGCTGTCATTTCAGTTCAGTGAAAGACTTAGTTGCTGTGACAACCTAACTGACATGTCACACAAGACAGTTTTGTTTTCATATTATTTGATGCTGTGAACAGATGTATTTTATTTTTGCTTTTATGTTGTGTTTTAGCATAATATATTTTAGCATACACATATTTTTCTAACGTAATGATGTCATGCATATCTTAACATCAAACTGATGTGAAACTGTTTTATAATGACTGTCATTTGATATTGATAATACAGTTTTTTGAATGTTTGTAGTTACTCAGTTTAAATTTTTTGACTGTAGACAAGCAATCTAGTTAAACTTTAAAACGGGCCGTTAGTAATCTATGACAGCCTGTAACGTTGCATGAACAGTAAACAACTGAATGTCTATACCGTGGTCCATAAAAACGGGACATTATGTATCTTTATCAAATGTTAACAGATTTTCATAATTTTTGCACTGCTGGAAAGAGAACTGAATTTTCAACAATACCTCCCACCTCATCTTAACACAAAAGATCCCGTTACCGGTTCATTATGCCTGCTGTCATCGAGCAGGTCATATGAACACCATAATTTTACTATATGTGTAACTTCTGGCAGCAAGTGCACTGGTTCAGTAGAGACATCAAGGTTAGAAAATTGCTTCGATAGCAAAGTCGGTTTTTGTGTCCAATTTTTTGTGCAATTTATACAGTATATTGAGTTTCACATTTTTATTGTGATTTGTGAGTTTTGTTATAATTTATAGACAAGAAGGCTGCTCAGCTGTTGCTGTTGTAGCCAATTGCACGCAGCCGTCAATTCATTATTCCTGTTGTCTAATATGTAAATGCATTATTTTATATGAGTTACAAACCAATAGCAACAATAACAACATGCTTCATTATTACTACTGTGAGAGACAAATAAGTTGAATGGTACAGCAGCATACACAAAGGAGTGGTTTGGGTTCAATCCCCCCAATAAGGACAGTTTTATCATCCCGCAACAAAAATTATAGTTTGCATGATCCCACAAATCTTATTTCAGATTTAAACTGATACAATGTTTATCCTTATTCACCTCTTATTGCAACAACCAACCTTTGCAGCAAAGGTTAAAAAGTAAGTTGAATTAGATTATGTCACTTCAGAAGTTCAGTGCAGAGCTGAGGAAGCTAAATCAGCCACTAAAGTGGATCTTGTTCCAAATTGTTCACTGATATGTAATAAAGAGAATAGTGATATGAGATGAGAAATAGTACGCGCTACAGCACTCACATTACAATAATTACACGTGGCATGAGACAACTGCAACTGATAGGACAGTTTCTAACATGGCAAGGTACATTCAGCAAGCAATCACAGGAGGCACACAGGATATTCTGAGTGTTTTTGTTTTAATGACAACCAAGCCTTCTCATAAACAGCCATATCTTGGGACATTAAAATGCTGTCGAAAATACCTACTAGTCATTCTATGTGCAGCCTAACTCGGCGTAACCTCTCACATGGAGCTGTAGCATGCAAATGCAAGCAACTGTCAGCAATAATTTCTATCTTTCTCGCACAGAGAACCACAGACTCAAACATGAACTGCGTGGAGAAATATGTTACATAAACACCACATACAGTCAAACGGTACAAAATGACTAAGCTATTCTTTAATGTTTCTGCAATTCAGAACTGTTGACAAGGTCTTGATTGATTAAGAAGATGAACCGCAAACATGTTATCTGCACACAACATTAACATCATAGTAGCATCACATTAAATGAATTAATCAATTCCAATACTGTATTAACTTTCATTTCACTCATCTCCTGACTGCTGTTATGTTGCGGTCTGTCAGTATGTTTTTATTAAACATATGATGATGATCAGGGTCAGGTTGTTAACAATAGTTTTTGAAAGTATTCACAAACCAATACCAACACTTGTTTCAAAAACGAGAACTGTATATTGAGACTGAAGCTAATACAGTGCTTCAGCTGACAGATGAGCAACTGGTGCGCTAATACTACTCTACAAGCAAAGAGTCTCAGCTTAATCTGTCTCAGCCAATGACAGACAAGAACACAGTGACTGAAAGAGTTACAAGTCTTTAAATATTGATGCTCGTCATATGCTGCAACAGTCCCTATCAGTTGTCAGGATCAAACAGTCCCGTGTTTGGCTGGTTCATAAAATTGACAATGCAGTTTTCAAGTGATGTCACCTTTGAAGTCCAACTTTAGATGTCAGCGGAAGTCACTTACATCGTCACAAGTGCAGGCTATTGTTGCTGTTTATAAATATTGCTGATTAAATCAGCAATATTTATAAACAGCAACAATAGCCTGCAATTGTCAGATTAGTGTCACGATTTTTGCTGAAAAAGTATCGGCAATACCAC
>Ga0209788_1000259_pt1 | contig 13390 bp, 9 predicted proteins | sample WorMetLIZISLAND1_2_FD_187415 | JGI IMG/M metagenome (GOLD analysis project Ga0209788, IMG submission 187415) | Marine gutless worms symbiont microbial communities from Max Planck institute for Marine Microbiology, Germany - Olavius clavatus LIZARD... ...
GCGATCGTGCCTATTCCGGTGCGGACCTATTTAACTGGGTCTTGACCCCATTCGAGTGCCAGCGCGAAGTTGTTAGAAAGAAAAAAGGACAGCGAGGTTTCCACGTTTTACCTCGCCGCTGGGTGGTCGAAAGAACATTCGCTTGGCTGAGTCGATGGCGTCGATTGAGTAAGGATTATGAACGGAAACCAACTTCGAGCGAAATACAGGTTTATTTCGCATCCAGTCGTTTGCTTAGCCGGCAAATCTGTAATCATCAGACACCTTATAAAATGGCTGTTCGTTGAGTTATTCATTATTAATAAATTCTTAGACAGCCTCTTAGCGTACCGCCGCTCAAGTCGGTAACCGGCATAATTCCAAATATTTCTTTTTTAATGTATGGGTGATCCTGAATTGCCGGTCATAACGTTGGGACACTAGTGATCTTGCTGGTCTTTTCGTCCGTCTTCTGTGTTGCGCCAACCGTTACATAGTCCACTAGGCGCCGGTTGCCGCACCTTGAATACGAACGAAAATCCGACCCAATCCGGTACTCCATTTTCCGGCAATCGCCTTAATCTCTACAGTCAGTGCCCCTCACATAAGGCAGTTTACGAAGGAACATATACCATTATGTATGATAATTATAGCTCTTTGTTAAGTAGGACTATTTGCGCTGTGGCGTTTTTCTCGGCTACCGACGCGCGAAGCTCAGACGTATTTTTAATTTTAAATCAGTTAGTATAAGTAAAATCCCCTCGTGCATAGCCTCGTAGGCTACCACGGGATCTTCCATTAGGAAATCGCTTGGACAACGATAAGATCCCTTGGTGGCTGCCCTTATGCACGCGCTTACGCCTCAAGGTGAACTTCCGCTCGGTACCCGACCCCGCTCTTCCAACTCATTGATTTTTCGTTTGCCGCTGGGGTAAGCGAAATTTCAACCTCGCCATGCGGTCCCTCGATTCAAAGGGTTACGGACAGCGTAAATGGTTCTATGACCAGCCTATACTACGATTGTTTTGCTGGCATCAGTGGGGATATGAATCTGGGGGCCCTGCTCGATCTGGGAGTCGAGGCGGCCGCGTTGCGTACCGGACTCGACCGGCTTGCCATGGAAGGTTTTCGGTTGCGGATCGCGCCGGACAGCCGCAATGGCATTGCCGGCACCCGAGCGGAGGTGGTGATCGCGGCGGATGCCGCACAACCGGCGCATTCCCTGGCGACGATTCGGGAGCTAATCGAAAGCTCCGGTCTCGGCCGCCGGGTGGCGGCCTTCAGCTTGCGGGTGTTCGAGCGTCTGGCGGCGGCGGAGGCCAAGGTCCACGGCATTGCAGTGAAGCAGGTGCATTTCCATGAGGTGGGGGCGATGGACGCCCTGGTGGATGTGGTCGGCGCGGCCATCTGCCTGGAGCAACTGGGCTGGCCGTTGGTGGTGGGCTCGGTGGTGGAGCTCGGCTCCGGGGTCGTGGACTGTGCCCACGGCCGGTTGCCGGTGCCGGCCCCCGCGACCTTGGAGCTGCTGCAGGGGGTGCCCACCCGGCGCGGCGGCATGCCCTTCGAGGCTACGACCCCCACCGGGGCGGCCATCCTGACTACAGCGGCCGAGCGTTTCGAGGTACAGGGGAGTATGGTCTCCCGCCGTGTCGGCTATGGTGTCGGTCGTCGCCACGGACCGCTGCCGAATGTGCTGCGGGTGCTGCTCGCGGAGCCCGGCTCCGTGCCACGCAAGGAGCTGTCGCTGCTGGAATGCAATATCGATAATATGAATCCGGAATTCTATCCGCACCTGTTGGATCGGCTATTGGCCGGCGGCGCCAAGGATGCCTGGATGACGCCGTTGGTGATGAAGAAGGGACGGCTGGGTATCCTGGTAAGCGTATTGTGCGAGGAAGGCTATGAACCGGCGCTGACTCGGCTCTTGTTTGCGGAGACCACGACCCTGGGGATACGCCGGGGTGTCGTGTCCCGCACTGCCCTGGAGCGGACTGTACGGACCCTCGATACACCCTATGGCCCAATGCCGGTCAAGGTGACCGTGCAGCCGGACGGGAGCCGGCGGGCCAAGCCGGAGTACGAGGCCTGCCGGTCTATCGCGTTGGCGCGGGAATTGCCGTTGTGGACAGTCTATCGTGAGCTGGAGCGGCTCTTGGAGGAAAACGATGGAATCATCCGATAGCTACGAGCGGTTGCTCGACCGATTACGGGAAATGCCGGCGGTAGCCGTCGGCTTCTCCGGGGGTACGGACAGTACTCTGTTACTGGCCGCGGCCAAGGAGGCCCTGGGTGATCGGGTCTTGGCGCTCACTGCCGTGACACCCTTTACCGAGCGTCAGGAGGTTACCGATGCCTTGGCCTTGGGTACCCGGCTGGAGGTGCGCCACGAGTTGGTGGAGCTCGCCATGCCGGAGGGCATGGAGGCCAATCCCCCGGACCGTTGCTATCTCTGCAAGCATGCCCTGTTCGGCAAGCTGCTCCAGGTAGCGCGCGACGCCGGGTTCGGGCAGGTGATCGAGGGCAGTAATCTGGATGACTTGGGAGATTTCCGCCCCGGTATGCGCGCCCTGCGGGAGTTGGATATCGAGAGTCCGTTGCTCACGTGCAAGATCTCAAAAGCGGAGGTGCGCCGCCTGTCAGAGTCTTTGGGGCTGCCCACCTGGAACAAGCCGACCAATGCCTGTCTGCTCACCCGGCTGCCTATCGGCCATCGGGTCACTATGAAAGACCTGAACTGTCTGGAGGAGGCCGAGCGCTTTTTGACGGCACGGGGCTTTACCTACGTCCGGGTGCGCATGCATGGCGATCTGGCGCGGATCGAGGTGGCCCCGGAGCAGCGCCGGCGGACGCTCGAAGAGGCCGAGATCATCGCCGAGACCTTACAAGGACTGGGGTTTCGCCATGTTACCTTGGACCTGTCGGGCTATCGTTCCGGGAGTATGGTTCCATCCGGTTCGGACTGTGACCGCGCCACCTCGGATGAGGCCACGGTGCCTGCCGCAGGTCCGGCATCAGTCCCGGTCGGTACGGAGCCGGATCGGTCTTGAATCCGACCCGTCTCACCGAGCTGCTGGAGGCGGTGCAGCGGGGCGAGCTCCCGGTGGCACAGGCGCTGGAGCAACTCCGGGATCTGCCCTATGGCGAGTTGGGCGTGGCCAAGGTCGATAACCACCGAGAGCTGCGCCAGGGCTACCCGGAGGTGGTCTTGTGTCAGGGCAAGACCAAGGAGCAGGTGCGCGAGATCCTGGGTTACATGATCCGTGAGCGTACACACAATGTGTTGGCTACTCGGGCCGGGGCGGACCTCCGGGCGGCGGTCTCCGATCTGCACTCGGACCTGCGTTACAATGCCCTGGGCCGGACCTTGGTGCTGGAACGCGAGTCGCCGTCGGCCGTGGTGGGTACCTTGGCACTCGTCACCGCCGGTACTGCCGATCTGCCAGTGGCGGAGGAGGCGTTCGAGACCGCCGGCCTGCTCGGCATCCGCGTCGAGCGTATCGACGATGTCGGGGTAGCCGGCATACACCGGCTGGTGTCTTATCTGCCGGTGCTGCGGCAGGCACGGGTGCTGATCGTGGTTGCCGGCATGGAGGGGGCGCTGGCGAGTGTGGTGGCCGGGTTGGTCAGTCGCCCCGTGATCGCCGTTCCCACCAGTGTCGGCTACGGCGCCAGCTTCGGGGGCCTAGCCGCCTTACTCACGATGCTCAACAGCTGCGCCGGAGGCGTGGGCGTGGTCAATATCGACAACGGCTATGGGGCCGCCTGTCTTGCGGGAGCCATCCTGCGTTCGTGAGCCTGGAGCCGGAATCCCGATGAACGGCAAAGGACACAAAGGACTCAAAGGGTGGCTGTGTAAGATGCGGTGAACGAAACGAACCGCAGCGCCGGAGCGACTTTATGAGGAAGCGGTGAAAACGAGTAATACGATCGAGAATCGATACCTTCCAAGCTACGCGGTACCCCCAGGCGAGATCATTGGAAGAAAAATTGAAAAGGCGAGGCATATCTCAGGTCGAGCTATCCGAGCAAACTAGTCTGATAAAGAAGACCATTGACGAAATCATCGAGGCCAAGGCCTCTATCACGCCCGAGAGTATGCTCGAATTCGAACGTGTGTTTCGGCAGCTTGCCGAATACTGGATGAACCTGGAGAACCTTTATCGCGAGACCCTGGCCCGCGACCAAGAATGTTCTCGTCCGGAGTCCAAGGTTGCCTAGCCGGAAAGACTACGGGTGCAACTTTAGTAAAAAATCGGCTCTCTTGCGTTTGGTGTGGGAGGAAAAAGAAACCACCGCGTAGCGGCTGCGTCCTTGACGGGCTGGATGGGCGCATCCGGCGGATCAAGCCTAATGCCCTGCTGTTGCTGAGTTTGCCGTGATGCGTGGCCTCGCGGCCAAAATGCCCCGATCCCCTCTTACAGACCCCTCTTCTGCGCCTATCCCGCCTGCCTGTCCCGGCCTGTCCCGGAGCGTCGCCATTGTTCGCGAAACCCGAAATGGGATCCGTCCGATATCGGGTGCACAAAATTAGGCGACGGCCATGGCCTTCGGCGGCCCGCGTTCCTCCTGCGTCCGTCCCGGCGCGCACTCCGCGGCGCCCGGACCTCCCACAATGACTGGACGCCGTGTCGCATGGCTTGGCCTTTCGTCTCCGCCGGCGCTCACGCGCCGCAACTCCGACGAAACGCACGACCCTACGCCTTCGCGGGGGGCGTCGCACTCCGCTCGTCGCTTACGCTCCCTCGCTTTCCTGTGCTCCTCCAAGGATGGTTTTCTTTTCCATTCTACCCACACAATTCGTAAGAGAGCCCCAAAAGCCCCCTTAGAAAGGGGGGCTTTGGTATAATTTTTAGAAGGAGATGAATGGCCTTTGCCTCCAGAGGAGGCAAGGTCCGGCGGTCCCCAGGATTAGAGTTCGGTCAGTTAGAACTTCAGCCTACCGTGCTCCATCAGGCGTTCCCGTTTCTCTTGGTACTGGATGTAAGCCCGAATCTTCTCGGCATCGAGCCCAACCAGTGATTGCCCCAATAGAGCTTACGTTTCGAATGCTGAAACCGGTTGAAGACTCGAATCGCCGTTCGATCCTTCACCGTCCCGACATAATCCGATACCGAAATCTTTGGCGGAATCATCACCAACAGGTGTACATGGTCGATTTGTACGTTTAACTCCACCGCCTCACACGTGAACTGCTCCGAAAACGTTCGGATACCGCGGCTCACTTCCTCCGCCACCGGACCACTCAAGGTCCGAAAGCGATATCTGGGCGTCCAAACAAGAGGGTACTGACAAGGCCAGATAGCCTGTGATCGCTTGCGAAAACGACTCATTGGTGTACTCCTCGTTCGAGACTGTGGGGACAGCTCAGGCTTAGGAGTACCATTGAGTCGTGCTATCGGCAAAGCCTCAGCACTCTGACCACGTCCGCAGGACGTGGATTCCTACTCTGTATTGAATAGGTCGTGTCGAGTTGGTATCCGATGAACAGCCGAAGCGATCTCGGTGAGTAGCTTCTTATCCTTGGCTATCCGGGGGATGTTCGTCTGTGGGTTCTCGATATTCGCAACCGATGGCGGTAGATAGCTTTTGTGGTCCGGGATATGGTCATCGGCATGGGGTTTCGGTTCTGCCCGGTCGATTGCCTCGAGAGTTTGAATGCTACCGGACGAAACGTGACCGGTCTTCGTCTCTAAGATAAAATATTCAGGCTATGCCGGGGTGGTGAAATTGGTAGACACATCAGACTTAAAATCTGAAGGCAGTAATGCCGTACGGGTTCGAGTCCCGTCCCCGGTACCATAGGTCGAAGACGCTTTTTGTAGCTTGGTAGGACCCGGCACCCGGAGCGACGCCAAGTGGTCGAGGTGGTGATCTAACGTGAGGTCATCGAGTACCGCATTGTCAGCGGGACTTGTGCCTGCGGGCGCGTGCAACGCAGCACGTTTCCCGCGGGGATCGAGGCCCGGTGCAATACGGACCGGGCGGGTCGGCCTTTGCGGTGTACATGACTCCATATCCGCTGCGGCCCTACCAGCGCACTGCCGAGGTGCTCAATGAGCGGGCCGGCCTAGTGATCTCACCGGGGACCCTCCAGCGCACCGTACGGATGGCCGCCGCCCGCCTGGAGGCGCCAGTCATCGCGATTCGCGACGCACTCGTCGCGGCGCCAGTGGCCCATGCCGATGAGGTCAAGGCTAGGCACTTCCAACGCGTTGATGGCCGATTCCACCGCCGAATGACGGCGGCGCAGACGGATGAACTCGGGATCGCCTTTGCAGGCCTGATCGGCCGCGGAGCGCTTGCCCTTTTTCGGCAGGGACCCGGTCGAGACGTCCTTGGAGCGCGCGCTGGTTGGCCGGGCTGTAAAATCCCTGGTCCAGGCTGACACGAAGCGGTGTTGGTCTTCGAGCACGCACACGTTACTTCGCCGCTGGATGGTTGAGAGAACATTCGCTTGGCTGAGTCGATGGTGTCGATTGAGTAACGATTATGAACGGAAACCAACTTCGAGCGAAACACAGGTTTATTTTGCATCCAGTCGTTTGCTTCTCCGGCAAATCTATAATCATCAGACACCCTATAAAATGGCTGTTCATTGAGTTTTCATTATTAATAAATTTTTAGACAACCTCTCAACGTCGAGGATCGGTTCATCCCTCGGAAGCTCTTTTTTGCCGCCAATGAACGCAAATTAACGCAAATCGATCGAGACCAGCCCGCCATCAGCAATGCTTCCTGATCCATCGGAGGAGCATAGGAAAGCGAAGGAGCGTAAGCGACGAGCGGAGAGCGACGACCCCCGCGAAGGCGTAGGGTCGTGCGTTTCGTCAGCGTGCGGCGCGTGAGCGCCGGCGGAGACGAAAGGCCAAGCCATGCGACACGGCGTCCAGTCCTTGTGGGAGTCCTGGTGCCGCGCGGAGTGCGCGCCGGGACGGACGCAGGACGAACGCGGGCCGCCGAAGGCCATGGCCGTCGCCTAATTTTGTGCACCCGACATCGGACCGACCCCATTTCGGGTTTCGCGAACAATGGCGACGCTCCGGATCTTTATTTGCGTCCATTTGCGTTTATTTGCGGCTGAAATTTCCGTGGAGATCCGGCTTGCTCAAGTCGAGGTTCGGAAGCTCAACGGAGAGGCTCAGATGGTTTGCCGACCGCTAACGCTTAACTTAATGGCCTTGTCCTTGTGGCCCGTAAGACCGGGCAGCGGGTGTTCCGGCTTGGTCAATGCTCGAATTTGTAGAAGATGTCACTGCCTTGGGCATCGCCGGTCTCGGCCTGTAGCTCGAGGTGGTCGTTGAGGTCATAGCGCAGCCTGATTTTGTCGGACTCGTCACCCAGGCTGTAGTCGTATTCCACGAATAGCTTGGGTGCGACATAGGTGCCGAGGGAGACGGCGCGGTCTTGCTCCCCATTGCTCGTGGGTGGGATTCCGGTCAGCAGGTATTTGGTGACTTCCGCTTGGGACAGGCCGGGATCGGTGGCCGAGAAGAAGGTCATTTTCGGGTCCTTGATGGTGCCGAATACCCGTAGATTGGCGGTGATGTCTCCTCCCTCGCGCTGGGCCGTGAGTATCAGCAAGGGGTTGGTTATGGGTGATTTCGCATAGTTGAGGAATCCCTGCTCGATGGTCAGCGGCTTGCCGATCGCCGCGCTCAGGCCGCCGCCGGTGGAGATTCGGTAGGTGCTGTCGACGATTTTCAGCTGGCCATTCCCGAGCATCTCTTTCCCCGGTGCTTGCAGCACGGCCAGCTCACCCTGGATGGTGCCTTCCAGACCGAAGGCGTCGACGGTCACCTTCCGGCCCAGGATCAGACGTAGGTTGAGGCTGGTGGCATAACGGGATTGCGCCGCTGTCCCGGCCTCGGCGGTGACGACCACGTCCGGCGAGGCTGAAATCGTGCCCGCGGGGATCCGACGGGGACGGATGCGGGCCTCGGGTACCCTTACCGTGCCTGTGATCTTCGTGGCCTCGGGTCCGATTTCGACTGCGATGTCCGGTGAGGCCTGGACGAAGTATTCCTTGGAGTTCGCCAGGGTGAGCCGGTTGCCCTTGGCCGTGATTCGGGTGCTCGTACCTGCGGCTTTCACCCGGGTGAGGCCCTCGATCTTCAGGGTGCCGGCCCCGGCCCGGAGGCCGCCACGGTAGGTGATGCGATCGGGACTTTCCGCCTCGGCGGTGAGGTTCAGATCCTCGATCTTGAGGCCGATGAAGGGGATTCGGAGGCTACCGTCCGCGATCCGGGCGGAGCCCTCGAGCCCCGGCTTGGCTAGGCTTCCTCCCAGCTCGAAGTCTGCCTTCAGATTGCCGGTCAGCTGCTCGATGTCCGGGGCTAGGTGCGCGAAGCGACCGAAATCCTGGATCCGTGCCTGCACGCCGCCCCGCAGGGGCTGAGGGGGATGCACCGGCCGATCCGGACTCCAGCCGGGCAGGGAGACATCGGCGGACAGGTTGCCCAAGCCCTCCAGGGGCATGGTGAATCTGGCTTGTAGACCGTTGCTGTCGGTGTCGATCGTGAGCTGCGTGGCGGCGAAACGCAACAGGGTCGGGTGACCCCGACCCTCGCTATGTCGGGTATCGAGTATGCCTTCAGGTATCCGTATCCTGGCGCGGCTGATCAGGGTTCCCGCCGTCGCCGCGAAGTCGGCCTTGGCCGTGGCCTTGCCCTGCAAGCTCAGGTCTTCGGGAATGAAATCCTTGAACAGTGCGAAGTCCAGGGGAGCCACATCGAGCGTGGCCTTCCAGTGTCCGGTCTGTGGCTGCGCGAAGCTGGCGCAGCCCCCCGAGCCGGCTTGCTCGCGGATACAAATGGGCCCGGCGTCGATCCTTGCTCCGCTGGCTAGTCTAATTGGAGCCGCCCGCTCCAGCCGCCAGCGGCCGAATTCTCCGGTATGCAGCACTAGGTCCGTGAGTCGGCCGGCGTAGGCCCCCGTGTCTTCCTGGCTGCCGGCGACCTCGAGATCCAGTGCCAAGGGCGCGCCGGTGAGCTGCGCGGATAGCCGGTGTGCGCCCATATTCCCGTTGCCCCGGACGCGCAGGCGGTCGAAGGCCAGTCCGCCGACCACTAGGTCTTGTCCGGCCAAGTCGAGCTGCACCGGACCGTCCGGCGTGAGATCGATTCGAGCGCTGCCGCGTAGGCTATGAATGCCTTGTCCTGCCACCGCGATGCCGTCGCCGGATAGGTCGAGCTGTGCCGCCGGGGTCTCGAGGGTGCCGGTGATGGCTCCGCTCGCCTGTAGGCGGCCCTGGGTGTCGGGCAGCAAGGCCGCCAGATTCGGCGCATCCAGGTCCAGCGTCAGGTCCAGCCGCTCGCCGACCGAGCCGGTGGCCTTCAGGTGATTGGGTCCCGATGTGACCTGTAGCTCGTCGATCCGCAGCTCGTTGCCTTGCCTCCGTATCTTGGCCGCGGCGCCCACCGGATAGCCTCGCAGTTGGCCCGTGAGGGACTCCAGCTCGGCACTGAACTCGGCCCCCTCGGCCGCAAGCCCGCCGCGGCTCAGGATACGCCCGCCCAAGGCTCCGTCCCACTCGGGCCATTGTTTGCCGGGATTCACATCCGCGATGGCGAGCTGGGCATCCCAGGTCACGGCTGGGGTCCAGGCCACATCCGCCGTGGCTTGCAGAGACCCGTCCAAGGCATTCAGGCGTAGCTCGTCGATGTGGGCGCCCGCACTGTTGCCTTGGCCGTTGAGTGTAAGGGCCGTAGCGGGCAGTACAGGGCTCTTCATCCTGGCCTGAAGCGCGTAGGTGAAGGCATCCGGGTTGCCTTGGCTGGTCAGCTCGAGCCCGATGCGTGCGGGTAGCTGCGGCCACCGGGTACCGAGGTCGATTCCGGCCGTGGTCAGGGTCAGCGCCCAGCTCGGCTCCGGTGACCAGGCGACCCGGCCCTGGGCCTCGATCTCTCCATCCAGGGCGGCGATCCGTAGGCCCTGGATCCGCGTGGCCTCACGATTGCCGCTCCCCGCCAGCTCCAGCTGTGCCGCGGGCAGGTCCGGGCCCCGGACCTCGGAAGAGAGCCGGTAGCCGAACTCGTCCAGGTCTCCGTGGAGCCGCAGCCGGCCCTGATTTACCTCGACTACGGGGGCCTCGACCAGGGGCCAGCGTAGCTGCTGCCAAGCGGCCTTCAGGTCGATCGGACCTGTGGGGTGCGAGAGGTCCAGCGTGCCGTCGGCGGTGAGTCGGGTATCGGACTTATCCGATGTCAATTCCAGGGCCGCGATCTCGAGGACCGAGCTCTGCCAGCCGATGTCCAGCTTGGTCTCGATACGTTCGGGGTCGGGTCGATTCAAGACCGCGACCAGATTGCCCTGCACCCGCGCGTCGTCCAGGTCGCCGCTGGTGGTCAAGGTTCCGCTCAGGTCCGACATCGGCAAATCGGCCTGGAACGCCCGCAGATCGGCCTGCCGGATCTTCAGCTCGCCTTCCCAACTGGGCTGCTCCCGGAGTTCTCGGATCAGGGCCCGGAGCTCGGCCTGAGCCGAGCCGGTCAGCTGCTGCTTCACCCGCAGCGCCTCGAGGTCGCCAGCGACCGTCGTCGTGCCGATCAACTCCCAGTTCGGTTGTTGTGCTAGGCTCCAGGACAGCTCCAGTGTCATCGGATAGTCGCCGGTCACCTCCAGCTTGCCCTGGGCGGCGGCCTCCAGCATCGGCTTCGGGAGGGCGAAGGTGAGCTGTTTCAGGGTCAGGGTGCTGCCCGACCAGTCCGTGGCCAGTGCTATGCGATCGATCCGAAAGCGGGCCTCCTCACCCAGGGTGCCGATGCTCAGTGACTCGACTACTGCTTGCTCCAGCTCGATCCGGAAGGGCAGCCGGATCGAAGGCAGCGCGACGGGACCGGGCTTCTCGTCCTCGGTCGTGTCGGTGGCCGGGGCGGTGGCGATATTCAGCCCGCTCACCCTGAGTTCGGAGATGCGCAGGGTGCCGTCGGCAAGGGTGGCGAAGGGACGCCAGCGCAGATCTAGGTAGTCGAGGTCGAGCGCCAATCCGGGGGCTCGGACCCTGAGGCCCCTGAGGTGCAGATCCCCTAGGATACGGCCGTCGACCCGCTCCACCTGCAGGAGATCCGGCGCCAGCTTTTTTACCAAGGAGAGCGAAAAGTGCAGCCCGCCCTGGGTGCCCAGCACCCAGAAGAGTATCGCCGGTAGGGCCAGGATCGCTGGGAGCAGGAAACCGAGCAAGCGCCGCCACCAGGAACGGCGACTGGTCTCCTTCCGCTTCGGGGGGTGTACCTGCGGCGGGTCGGGGGTCTCGGAGGTGGGGACGGTCGTGCTCACAGGTCCGGACCGATCATGATGTGGAGGCGGGCCGGGCTCCTGTCCTTGGTCAAGGCCCAGGCGACATCCAGGCGGATCTGCCCGATGGGCGAGCGCCAGCGTATCCCGAGGCCGGCACCGACCTCGACTTCTTGGGTGAAATCCGGATCGAAGGCATTGCCGAAGTCTGTGAAGACCGCCCCGCTCCAGTCGCCCCGGATGCGGCGTTCCAGCTCCAGGCTCCCCACCGCCAGATAGCGTCCGCCGATTGTCTCGTTGGTGGCCGGGTCATTGGGTCCCAGGACGTCCAGGCCCCAACCACGGATGCTGCTGTCGCCGCCGGCGAAATAGCGGCGACTAGCCGGCAGGTCGAAGACGTCGCTCGCCCAGCTTGCTGCCAAGTCCGAACGGACGATGAGGCGGTAATCCTCGAGAAAGCCCTTTATCCACTTGAAGCGCAGGCTTCCGCTCAGATAAGAGGTGGGAGAAACCAGCGCCCGGGTGGTGCCGAGGAGGGAGAATTTGATCCTGTAGCCGTCGGTAGTGTAAACGGGATCGTCGGTGACAGTCTTGGACCAGGTGATATTGGGTACCAGCTCGTTGACCAGCTCCGCGTCATTCTCGGTGATCTCGAATTGCTCCCGGCGGTAGTCGATGCCCAGGGTACGCCGCCAGCCATTCGCGGTGGCGGTCGAATGGGCGAATTGCAGGGTTTGGGAGTTCCCCTTCCGACTCGCGATATCATAGGAGCGTAGGTCGGGGCGGATGGTGATGTAATCGCGCAGAGGATTACCGATGGGGATCCGATAATCGCCCTCCAACACTTGAAACGGATGGGAAACGCTGGCTTCCAGCGTTAACCTATGGCCCCGCCGGGTGAGATAACGGCGTTGCCACTCCAGGGTAGTGCGGGGGCCGACATCGGTGGCATAGCCGAGACCGATGCGGTATTTATTGGCCTTGTTCGGGGTAGCGATGACCTCGATAGGGACGATGCGGGCCTCTCCGGCCGCTTCCCGGTGGGGGACGATCTCTACCTTCTTGTAGTACTCCATCCCGATCAACTTGCCCTGCAGGGTCAAGAGCCGCTCTCGATCGAAGGGTTCCTCCCCGGGCTCGAAGTCGACGAATTTGTCGAGATAACGGTCGTGGAGCAGGTCCTGGATGAAGCTCACATCACCCAGATAGTAGCGGTGGCCAGTCTCGATATGAAGCTCGATGTGGGCCTGATAAGCGTCCGGGTCGATCCGTACCTGTCGGCGAACGATCTCGAAATCCAGATAGCCGTGCCGATCGGCGAGCCGGCGGATTTCCGCTTTAGCCCGATCGTAGGCCGAATGTAATAGTACGTCCCCCACCTGCATGGGAAACGCCTGCGGGAAAGCCAGATCCTTGGCCCCCGGTCCCCGGACACGATAATCGACGGAGCCCACCTTGACCGGATTGCCGGGAGTGATTCGGTAGGTGGCTTTCCAAGTCTCACCCTTATCCGATAGGATATCTTCCACCTGTACCCGGTAGTAGCCAAAGGGTGCCAAGGCGGTGCGGATTTGGTCGGGGGCACGCCGGTGCAGGGCCCGGATTCGGGGTACCGAAAGCTCCTTGTCTTTCCGCTCCTGATAGATCCTGAGCAGGGCGAGCACATTCTTCTCGTTCCGGCCTTTCAATCCCTGAACCTGTACCTCGAGATCGATCGCTTGCGCCTCCCGGGCCAGGGAGAAGGTCGAGAGCACGAGCAGAAATCCCAGGATGGGACGCAGATATCCCTTATCCATGGGTCATGGGTGTGTGAGTATCCGGGTGGAGGGCATCTTGAAAAATCCAAGTTTCCTACTCTGGCGTTTTCCAAGTCACAAAGCGAAAGTATTTGGGTGCGGCTCTTTTGCAACGACGTGGAGAAACTTGGAAACAAAGGCTCAACCAACCATAGGATGAGTCGTGCTCACCATTGGGCATACTCGATATTTCTTTTTTGCCGCAAATGAACGCGAATGAGCCAAAAAACACTCGGCTGAAGTGTACGCTCGGTCGGCCCGAGGAACAAAGCCTTCTCGTACACGGACTCCAAAGACCCAGGACCTAAGGCGATTTCTGCCAAATGAAATACCATCTTGGTGGTCTTTTCGTCCGTCTTCTGTGTTGTGTCAACCGTTACATA
>Ga0209788_1000261_pt1 | contig 13378 bp, 7 predicted proteins | sample WorMetLIZISLAND1_2_FD_187415 | JGI IMG/M metagenome (GOLD analysis project Ga0209788, IMG submission 187415) | Marine gutless worms symbiont microbial communities from Max Planck institute for Marine Microbiology, Germany - Olavius clavatus LIZARD... ...
TTTCTGGTTAGGGTCAGAGTTGGGCGTGTTTTGGTTCGTACGATCTACCGCTAGTAATTTTGTACTCATTAACGCAAGATCGCCGATCTATCCTTAGCCCTAGCTCTATCCTTATACTAAATACTAGATATCTCGCTACCTTGCCTTACCTTACCTAAATGAATTGATTGATTGAAATGTTTATCTGTTACTTGTGCGAAAGTCGGTTCGATAGGATTTCACTTTTACGTCCCCACTTGCAAACCCACATTGTTCTAGGTAACCTAACCATTCCGATTAAATGCAAGCAAGGAGACTGCCAGAGCTCATTTCGGCGACTTTTCAACTTTATGCGTCATTTGAATAATTACCACAGCAGTGATGCACTTTTGCTTTGCTTGCCCTCTGAGAGTGCCCGTACGATTGCCGGCTCAGATACCGAAGAGATGGTTGATGAAACTCCCATCCCACTTATACATAGACCAACAGGTAGGCAGTGTGTGACGGATTTGCAGCACGAAGCATCCACATTGGTGGCCTCATTGCGTGCTAATAGCAGCATACCATACTGCGTTATTCCTGAAATAATACAGTCAGTTGACAGTATGATTGATATGACTGTACACAGCTTGCAGTCCGAGACAGTTAAACTGCTACGTGAAACTGGTGTTGGTGATGATGTTGTGTCACAAGTAGATAGTGCATTACAGCGACAAGTTGATACAATGAGCCAACCACTGCAGTTTTTGTCAACACGTTATAAGCAGGATCAATTTTTTGATAGCCATACTCTTGCCGTTAAGCCACAAACCATTGTACTAGGGAAGAGATATGAAACAAGGAGTGGTGTCACAACCCCAGTGTATGATACATTTCAGTATATTTCTGTGGAGGGTACATTGCGAAGCCTCTTGTCAAATCATCAGTATGTGAAAATGCTAGTGCAGAATGACAAATGTACACCTGGTGTTATAGCTGATTGCTGGCATGGACGGCTGTATAAGCGTCATGCTTTATTAAATGATGCATCAAAATTTTGTATAGCAATTCAGTTATTTTATGATGGAATGGGCACAACCAATCCTTTGCGTGGACAGTCAAGCATGTGTAACGTTGGAGTGTTTTACTTCATAGTTAAAAATTTGCCAAATGTGTTGAATTCATGTTTTGCTAATGTTCATCTGGTTTCCCTGTGCTATGCTCATGATTTGAAAACTTATGGTTTCAAAGCTGTTTTGAACAAATTCGTACAAGAAATGAAGCATCTTGCTCAAAATGGCTTTTCTGGTTCATTTCCTGGCTTACCTGTATCCACAGTATACGTGTCGCTGTTACAAGTTGCATGTGACAATTTAGCCTTGAACAGTTTGCTCGGGTTTGTTGAATGCTTCAGTGTTGATTATTTTTGTACTATGTGCAATGCCAGTCAAGCTGAAATTCAGTGCAAATTTCATGAAAACCAGTTTGAACTACGGTCCGTTGCTAAGTATAATGAAGATGTTAAGTGTGTATTGAGTGGCAATAGTTCCAGAAATCTGGCACATTCCCATGGAGTGAAATTTGATTGCGTTCTAAATCAAATTCCTGGCTTTCATGCTGTGCAGAACTTCAGCTTGGATATAATGCATATCGTGCTTGAAGGCATAGTTCCAGTCGAATTGTCTTGCATACTGTTTTACTTATGCAATGAACACGATGCAGTCTCAGTGGCTGAAATAAATTCTCGGGTTCATGGATTTTGGAGTGCTGTAAATGTGGAGAAGTGCAACAAACCACCAGAATTAAATTCTGTTGATAAGCCTGGCCGTCTGTATCCATCAATGAAAGCCGTTCAATGTTGGGCTTTGTTGAAATATTTGCCCATTATACTGGGTGATGTTGTACCAGTAGATGACAAGCACTGGCTGTTTCTTCTCCACTTGTCAGAGTTGGTTGACCTCCTGTTTGCCCCAGTCGTCACAACAGGAATGGTGGCATACCTACGTGAATTTATTGCTGACCACTTGTCAATGTTTCTTGAACTTTATAGTGGTGGTGAGAACGGCATTCGATTAAAACCAAAACACCATTTGCTCACTCACTTACCAACTGTCATACTGGAAAGTGGGCCACTGGTTGGCATGAGCTGCCTGAGATATGAGTTAAAGAACTCATTCTTTAAGAGATGTGCTCACATTATGTGTAACTTCTCCAACATTTGTAAAACACTCGCATATCGTCACCAGCAGTATGCTCTGTTTTCCAAACTGTCAAACAGTCACATCCGGTGTTCCGTTACAGTTGGCCATAGCAGCGTCAAACCTGTTTGCCTCTGTGACTGTGCTGATGCCCTGTGCTCCCATTTTGGCATAGAAGAAACTGACAACATATGTGTTTCAAACAGAGTTGAAAGGGGATCCATGATATATACATTGGGACACCATGTATTAATTGATATTGAAGAAGAGCCAGTGTTTGGTAAAATCGAACTGTTTGTGTCTTTGCAGTCATCCGATGAGTGGTTCATTGTAGTTAGCTGTCTGAGAACTGCGGATTTTATCACACATTTTCACAGTTACTCTGTTGAATACATAACTCCCAAACTGTACAAGGTTGTACCATTTGACGGATTAACTGACTTTCACACTCTGTGCTGCTACAAAAAAGTCATTAATGAACAAACATTAACATTTGTGCGCTTGCCGTATCACATTGTGTCAGTGGAGGGTGGAGGCCCTGCAGGGTTTGTGTGAAATGCTGTACATTGTAAAATGCCTCTGCTATCAGCACAGATAGAGAAATCATGACTTTCCATTTCAAACCACCACTATAAAGTTCAACAAACATTGACAAGTTGCACTTGCAAATTTTGTAGAAATTCAAGAATTTAACCAGATTTTTAAATTTGTTAAAATTCGTTGAGTTATTGAGTTAACTTGATTGATATTTACTGAAGTGGTTAACTACTTAACTAACTTGAACTGGTATCAGTTCATGATGACGAATACAGTTTTGAGTTGACATTTGTAATAGAACTGTAGTTTGTTAGACAACACTCTGGACAATACAATATAATGTTGATCTTCTGGCTTTAATTTTGTTTATAGGTTTGCAAGGCAAGGAAGTTGTCTAATTTCATTCATAATTCATCACGAATTCTCAGTGATATTGAAGTGCTATTGCTGCCAGTTTGTAGTGTTGTGTTAAGCTGAAGCAGGATGTTACTTCGCATGTGTTCTGCTGACCGATGCCGATTTGTTCTCTCAGCGAATTCGTTCGCAGAATTTAAAGAGAAAGGTAAATCTACTTCCTGGTGACACACTTATATCGCAGAATATACTAGCATTTACATGCTGTTGTGTTTATCCACTTGTTCACAAATTGTAGTTATAAAGTGCTTAACATGAAAAGTAGTAATGACTATTTCCAGCTAAAACTTGTGCATAGCACCACTAAAACATCAGTACGGCCGTTAATCGTATATGTTACTTTTTGCACTAAAACCATACTGTGCAACTCAGAGTGCTGGTTTGCTGCTAATTGGAATGGTTATTTGCTGACCGGTAGCCATATCAGTCAAACTACTGATATCAGCACCAGCCATCCATCTGTTAGGCATTTTCTTACCCCCTCTTCTTTGCCTGAATGGGGCAGTCAGAAGTTCATCCACTGGTTTATGGAGTGTTGTTGTAGTTTGTGCACTGAAATCGTACCGTGCAACTCAGTGGTGATTGGTGTGCTGTTGCAGTCAAAACTAAGTTGGCAGTAGATCAGTTTACAGTCGTGCTGGAGGACGACGGCAGCAGTGTTGATGATGACGTCATGACTGCTATCATCGAAGGAGAGACATTGGGCACGCTGATGGTGCTGAAGGAATCCGAGATTTGGACACGTGGTTCGTTTTTTAAAATGTACTTTTTACTGATGCTGTTGATGATGTCATGGTTGCAGTTTCAATAGCCATGTCAAACTTGTGCACTTGAAAGTGAGTGAGTGAGTAGTTTCTTAATGGCACATCAGCACATAAAAGGCCATTCAGTGCCTTCAACACATTGAGTAAAAGCGACTAAGAAAAGAAAAAAACAAAAAGGATAAACATAAGCGATAAGATCAAGGCTATTAAGCTACTATAAGACTTAACTAAAAAAAAATAAAAAAAGTAATTAAAAAGGCGTGTACAAAGTAACAGCGGTTTACGATAAACTGAGATAAAAGGCAGGAAAAAGTGAGAAATTGCTACCACAGTAGACGATACTATTGAATCTCTTTGTGAATGTGTAAAATGACTAATGTGTGTGTGTTTGTGTGTAGTGTATACAGGTAACAGTGAGCTGGATAAACCATTACCAGTGCAGCCTGTTCAGGACAGTTCAGAGCCACAGCCCTCTACATCAAGTGGATCTTCTGGGACCTATAATCAAGTAATATATTTATACTCATCAGTTCTCACCCTTCTGTCAATTATTAGTCCTTTTCGTGAATTTCTACAGAATCTGTGTGCTTGAGTAAGTTGACATTTTAGGCCACCCAACAGCTACAGCTCGTAACTACTTCTTCGGAAACTTCGGATATAAGGCCAGCAATGTTATATGGCGATATGCTACCCCTTGTCGGCTTGTGACTGATTGCAAAATGAATGACCTAGAATGACCTTGAGTGGCTATATCATGTAAAACTCGTTTTTGTACTGGCAGTTTTAAACTCAGATGGTTTAACGTTTAAAGATAATTGCGTGAAAAGTAATAAACATAGACCAATACTATCAATGGCAAAAATATAGCTCAGTGCCTATAGTTTCTGGCAATATAAATCATTTGTAGATATTTGAAGGTGTTTGTTGCTGGGATGTCGTCAAACCTGAGTGGGGTTGCTGAAATCGACGAATTTGCTGTTTTCCCTTTGCCATATCTTCATGAGTTTCAGAAATAACGTCGGCATTAAGTGCACATTATGACCACACACTGTTCTGTATTTCTGCCAGCACCAACAAGGATAACCTTGAATGACCTTGAATGCCCAATTCAACTTAAAGTGCGTATGTCGCACTGTTTGTTGGCTGATAGTGTTGATACGAGTTTAGCCAGTCTGTTAATAGTTGTGAAACAGATGCGGTGCTCAGTGAAGTGCACGATCAGTGAGTGAGCCGAGAAAAGATGTGCGTAGCTGACGGGCTCTCTCTCTGCGGTAGCTGAGCTTCTTGTTGAAATACTCGGGACAGACATTTTAGTGGTTACTACAGGGAGATGTCTCCCCTCGTCCTTCCTTTCTCTGTACCCACTCCAAGCACGAGGAAGTGGCTGTGCCCTTTGTCAAATTTTTTTTAAATTTTGCTCTGTGAAAAGTTGCATTTTAGTGCTTTATATGTGTGAAAACTCTGCATTAGAATTCACTTTCACAAAATGCAACAACAGTTTTACATAATCAGTATAAAGCAATTGGTATGAGCATGGCTTTGTATAATTAGTTAATTACAGTCTGTGATTACACTCTGAAAAACCTGCAATATCTGTGAAACAGTGCAAAATTGGACCAAGCTTACCATGAAGGTCTAGCAGGAAGTCGCAATTTTGGCATTTTGAACGGTCACTGATGTCTGTAGTGCAAACAGTGTGAGTCAAATGGTGAATTTAAAGACAATAAGCAGAAATAATGGACACATTGATTTTGCCATCATTTTTCTTATTTTTGGATACAAAAAACGTGCTATTGCAGTGAAAACCGTGCGTTGCCACTGTAATCTTTCACACATGTCGAAATATACAGTGGTGTCACGCGGTTTCCGTGCGACAGCACAGCTTTCATGTTAAACCGTGTGAGTGCATGTTGTGTATGTATGACACGTTTGATACAGTTATATCCCATCGACGAAATTCTTCAACGTTACAACAAGGGCACTATATGTGGTCCTGCACTGATTGAGAAACTCTCAGCAGGCATGTTGATGACAAGACCAGAACGCATCTTTTTCGTGAAAGTTCTGGGAAAGTATCTGATGAAAGTTGCTTTTACGTAAGCTTTGCCACATGTCTATTATATGTGTATACTGTATAGCTGACATCTGCATACGTTGTATGATTTCTGTGTCATGTGAGGTTCACTGTTAATTTTAATACTCTTGATGCTTATTTAGTGAGTATTGCGTAATAGTCATTCAGTGGATGTTTTTACAAGTTATTTTAATCTATGCTGTGATTTCAAAACATGCTTAGAAGGTGCACTAGCACTTCAAATGCTGTAAAATGTATTGCAAAGCTTTGAATTCTGCACTTGGTGAAATATACTAATTAGTTTTGAACTCTTCACTGATTGAAGTTGTAGATGGAGTTCTGATAGGTAATCTCTACATTTAGTACACTTATTGAAGGGGTTTGAAGGGACTACATTTACGCAGCATTTGTGCAACTGGTTTATGTTAAAATTCAAATAATACAATATATTTCTTTATCTTGTTACTCATGAAATGCATAACTGCTGTATTTTCTCCGTTATTTGCAGTATTTATGTAATATGTTTACTCAGTGTGGACAAGCCAACAAAGCTGGAGAAAACGCGGATGGCGCAGTCTATTGTGGCACGATTTCCTATTCTTAAAGCGGACGGAATTGTTGGACATGTAAGTTTTTTGTATAATGATGTTGCAATTTACATCTCCGCTGCCCGGGCTTTATTTAGGCACTTTTGGGGGAAATTCCCTCCCAAACTGGAGTATGGTGTCTAGCTGTAGCTGGTTACAATATGCCTGCTATATGAAATATTCCATCAAACATAATATTGAAACATTGGACATGGTAGGCTTTAATCCACTAGTCATGATTTCACTCAGCACGCTGTTGTCGGCTGATGCTTGCTTGAATGTGTAATTTGTATATGTAACTTAAATTGTTGAGCTTGGTAAAAATTTATTTTGTTGTAACTGCTGTTAAATGCTGTGCTGTATTTAATCACAACAGGAACACTTTTACGATCCAGTATCGAGGACGGGCTTTTTGGAGAGTTATATAAGGCAACGAAGGTCTCGATGCCAGGACATCATGACACCAAAGGCCCCAAGAATGTCACGAACGTATGACCATTACTGTTATTATTCTATATTGGCACTGAGTTCATGTTAGGTGACTTATATTAGGAGGGTAACATTTGTGTGATTATCATTTGCTTACTTCTGTGCGGGTTTTCCACCAGTGGTGAAAAGTCCTGAAATTCAAAATAAAAATTTTCAGACTACGGATTATCAATCTTGTTAAGAGAAACAGAGCTAGATGTAGGTTATGAATGTCATGAAAAAAATCATGATTCAGTTGTACTTAGGCTCATGAAAGATGTTGTGTGTGGTGAATAAGTTGTTCATTTATAGATCTCAAACGGTCGACAAGCAGCGACTTATTCCGTATACCGAAATACCGATGATGCTAATGCTCAATGGACAGTGTGTTATGGGGGGATTTCGTTAAAGGTTTAGAGAAAATGGAAACAGAGATAACGATGGAGATGAAATGGAATTGAGGAAATGTCCTTTTTTCATTGTAGTGACACAAATTACAAAATTTGCCTGCATTATACAAATGGAACCCTTTATCTGTTAATTGAATTTGCAGTGTCAACACAGAACCAGAGCACGAAACTGACGATTCTGAGGCCAAACTGCGGGAAAGGCGACCGACAGTCAGCAACAAGGACGAGTTGCTGGCACTGATGGAAGCCACCCGCAAAGAAAGACGCAACTGGATCACCAGAAAGTCGCCAACAATCACACAAATACTTCAACGATACCCACGCTTGGCTGACATGCCAGACGCAGTAAGTCTTTCGTGTCTCGAACTGTAAGCTTTTGGGTTGGTGTTACGTGTCGAATGGCTGCCAGAAGTGCATCATGTGCATGTAGTAAATAAATAAGTAAGTAAGTAAGTAATTTTCAGCGCCAGTCACAGAAGAGAATCATGTTGCATTGGGGATGTAAGGGGCAGGATAAGCTGACTGAAAGTAATGGGTCTTTAAATGACGTCTAAATGAAGAGAGTGAGCACGAGAAGCAAGTGAAATGTTTTGCCGTGAAACTGAAAGTGAGTGACTGGCAGATGAGCAATGACCGTGTGCACCTCATGGGCTTGTGATACTGTAATGAGCTTAATATTGCTATATTGTTTCAGTGCCATAGAATAACATCGTGTTGGCATTTACTTTTTGTGGAGATTTGGAAGTGTCTTGTCATACGTTTTAATAAGTAACCATGACAGTTCTGTGACAGTACTGTGCTGTTACTCGTCAGTCACTATTATCCTTTTAGGTATAGCTCAGTCACTAATAGTAGACTGTCTGAACACAATGCTTAGAATGTTCAGGGCTCTTGCGGGTCCTTGAAAGTCCTCGGTTCTTCCAGATTTTCAAGGCCTGGAAAGTGCTTGAAAACAGAGATGGTCCTTGAAAGTGCTTGAATTGGATTTTCTAAAATGCCGTGACCGAACAAGTGATTGCTATCACCAGATGCGTTTCCTGGGCTCTAATGCCACAGAAATGTGTTAGCGGCCGGGGCTCCACCCGTACCCCGCTGGGGGAGCTTACAGCGCTTCCCCAGACTCCCTAGCTGGATTTGAGGGGACCACTTCGCATGTTTATGCTTATAAAAGTGCCGGTCTGCTTTAATTTAGTTCTCCTTATATATCCTTCGTATGGTCCTTGAAAGTCCTTGAATTTCATTTTGACAAACGGGCAAGAACCCTCAATGTTACACATGCAGAAGTTAACGTTGGTTCTTACACATGTACAGGTGGCGGAGGAATTTGTTGGCATATTTCCAGGCTGTGATGTTCAGCTGCGAGATGTATGGCCACGGGCAAATATACTTCAAAAAGCTCAAGAGCTTGCTATTGATGACGGCGATGTGCAGAGCATGCTTTCTGGGCTACAGGACCAGTGGAATGAAGGTTTGTATGCTTGCATACATACAGTAGTTAAAGGAGGCCAGCTATTGTTCTTCAGTCTTCACGCATACGCTTTGAACAAAATTACGAATTGTAAATAGAGTCTACAGCACTAACTGCCACGTGGTAAGGTTTAACTAGGTAACAAAAACGAAAATTGTTGCTAATGAGACAGTAGATGTCTGGTCAATGAAAACTAAAATTATGACTAAAAAGTGTCACAACACGAAAACAAAACAAAAAGTAAGAACTAGAACTATGCTGTTAAGTTCTAGACAAAGCAATAAAATAATGCAGGCAATGCAACTCAGTCGCTAGCCGATGTATGTAGTGTTAGGTTTTGGACAGCACAGCAACAGCTTGACTTATCCTAAGTGGTTGTGACGTGCCTAGGGTCTGACTGCCTAAATTCACCTAAGTTAACTAACAGCATCCAATAAGGACTACTTCTTTGAGAGACATATATACTGAGCTACGGGTGCTCATTTGGTTGGTAGTGTTGTAAATAGTTCAGCTGGGACCTGTCTGTTGGTGTTACGGTAGTCCTTTATAAAGAAGTGTGGTACTTTCTTGTGTGACAGAATACAAAACGTTAGCGTCATTTCGTGTGCTGCCATTCCTGCTGCCATCTCCACCAAGAAGGGGTGCCCGAACACCGAGATTGTCTCCATTGTGCTGCTCACACAAGCTGTATACGGAAATAGTGGTAATGTTATTAATATATTTAGTCGATTAGTGTATTGTCTTAATCGGGGTTTTGCTAACCTGCTCAGTATTCACAAAAATAGTGTTTTTTTAGTTGTTTGGAGTATGAGACTCCTTACTTAATGACTGTTAGGCTGTGTGACAGTGTGTGTTATGTTACATAAGATAGCCATTAGGAATAAATGGCAAAGTTCACTTTCATGCTGATACTAGTTATAGACCTTTATCTCTGGGTTTATAATATATTTTTTTTCTGCGACATTTATCCGTGTCAGTTATTCGTGATAATAATGTTAGTGAAAGTACCATTTAGTTACTAAGTTGGTTTTGGACTTACACCGTGTACAGGATGCAGACAACATTGAGGATGCCGTCAAGCGCATCACCGGCACTCAGCCACTGCTGTTCAAGTTCCAGGAACAGCTGTGGGTGAAACTGGACAACAGTGCCACACAAGTGTCAGCCAGCTGCATTGCTGATGCCTTCCAGCTGCTGCTCCAATATTTTTTTGTGATGAATTTGTCATATCCGCCAGAGTTGTGGCTTGTCTATGGCTTTCTGGAGAGAGTCATGGGTGTTAAACCCACTGTGGGGCGAAGTGTGCGTCTGACTGAGTTCTGCCAGCATGTGCTGCAGAGTCCAAACTAAATATATATCCTGATGTGACCTAGGTTTCACTTTTCACTTTGTATGTGTTTTCCAGCGTTCAAAAAACCAACAAATTCAAAACCACATCAGGTGCACACTTCATCCTACTGTGCATTTAACAAGTAAGAACCTCTCCAGAAAGCCATAGCCAGCGGGTTTTATTGGGTTTTTTGTGGTTTTTTGGACAAGCATTGTCAGGTGATATCAGATAAAAATTTAGCAGGAATCTGATTAAGAGAAGAGTTTTATTTTTGATTTCTGTAAAGAAGAATGATGTAACTATATTTACTTAATGCTGTTAATGCTCTCACTGCAAATCAGTTTACAAAATTTAAATACTCAGTTTTGTTAGTTAATAATCTTTTAAAGTATTTTTCTATAACTTTTCATTATTAGGCTAGTTGACACGAGAAAGTGGACTGAAATTAGCCTAGATGGCTTTTTAACATAGGTTTACCCAATAAAACCTGGTGGATTTTGGGGGTATTTACCTGGGTGTCTCAATTCTGGTGTTTTTTGTTAATGATGATAAATTTAGTTGTGTTTGAGGTGATTTTCTGTGACTTTTGTCTAACACGAGTTTTCGTGAGTACCACTGCACTTGCTTGCAAGCCAAGAGTTATGTCCAAAATGATCTGTTAGAAGTCTCTGCATTTTGGTACATACATTGTGTCTCAGAAAAAGTCACCGGAATTTATTTTTGTGATAACTTAGACATCGTTCAATTTTGCCAATTCTTGGTAGAAACATACCCGAGGGAATTTGATACAAACACATACACAGCACACGACATCTCAATTTTATGTGTTCTTAGTGTACCTTGTAGACACAGCAACGACTTTTACGGCACACAACATAGCATCAAAATACATGTGACACTGCACTTCATTGCCCCAGACCTCTGCCCACCGAATATACTCCTCACCTTAATCCAGTTGACTGCAAAGTCTTTGACGAGGCAATTAATCAGCATTGTGTACGGCTGCATGCCTGTGTGAGAACTGACTTTAACATTTGCTTTGATCACATGGGCAGTCTTTTTATGTATGACTGTTAAAGTTATACTTGATATTACCTGATGTGACAATTGGACTGTTACATGGAGACTTCATATTTGACGCTGTACTGACAGTACTGTATGTCGTAAAGATCGTTGCTAGTTTTTACAAGGTACAGTACGAACATATAAAATGAGGTGTGGTGGGCTGTGTGCATTTTTTGCTTCAAATTCCCTGATGGTATGTTTCTACCAAAAATTACATATCTGACTAAGTTATCCCATATATGAAAAGGGTGATATTTTTTTCTGAGATAAGTGCATTTAGTGCAATATAGGTTATGTATTTACCTGCCAGGTAAATCTGTTGTATACACAGTAGTGATTGTGAAAGAAAGTGTCCTTCGAGAAAGATATGAAGGTGATCATAGTGTGCAGAAGATCAGCCAAATGTGTCATTTGTTAGATGAACACATTTATTTGCATAAATGCAGACAGAAGTATGTGTAATGAACAGTTTCACATGTCTAGTGTGTAACTGTGTTGTATCATCACTTACATGTACTACACGTGTCTGTGAGGTATTGTGTGCACATTGTTATTTAGTGTGTTATGTTGATGGTGCTGTAATTTCAGCATTGATACTCGTATATGTGAGATTGTAGCGCAACAGTAACAGTATTTGTTGGAGAATGATGAGTTCTGTTTTGAGTTCTTAGTCAGGCTATTTGTTACTACGTATTATTTACTGACTTCCGTTCACCACAGTTCATACAGTGTGGTCACATACAGTGTCAGTCAGCAGATTAAGTGTGATCTGATTGTGTGTCATAATGTCATTTTGTTGTTCTAAGGATCACAGGTGGTTTCTCTCGCGACTGTTAATGCCTGGTTTTATGAACTCGGGGGTAAACCATGGCATAGCTGTCTTTGTAATCAAGCACCTGACTGGTCAACGTGATATCTTTTCTGGTGCTACTTCGATGTGGTGTTTTGTTAAAAATATTTATAAGTTATCAGATAAATTAATTAAGCTTATGATTATAAATATAATAATCATCTATAGTGTAATTTTTACCTTAAAGAGTGAAAATGCACGTGACTTGCAGTTCTACACAGCATGCATTGGTGTAAAGTCCATGTAAGACGCAGCCAGTTCCCACAAGTTGTCGTTTTTGTCATAGATGTCTGGCCATTTTTGTCATTTTGAGTTTATTCCGACATTGTCCCGCAATTAATGCCGGGTTATTCCGAGGATAACTCAAGATTTGCTGTTGATAAAACACTACTGTTTCTTATTCCAGTTTCTGTGGTTATTCCGAGTTCATAAAACAGGACACAAATGTGTTGTGGATGCGTGTAAGGTATTTCACACACGTCGATTTTTTAGGGTGTTGATCTACAAGCGTATTTTCATGGTGCTGTAATTTCAGTATTAATAAATGTAGTTTTAACAAAACAGTATTTGTTGGCACAGCTGTTAGTTCTGTGTTACTGCAGTACAGTGTCAGTCAACAGATCAAGTGTGATCTGGTTGATGCGCCGTTTCCTTGTTGTAACGAGTTACATGTGGTATTTCACACTGTTGTCAAGTGTGTTGCATGTGCAGGTATTTTGTGTATGCATTGTTTTTCTGCTTTGATCTGCACGTGCAATTGATGGTGCTGTAATTTCAGTATTAATAATGCGATAAAGCAGTATAACTATGTGAGTCAAAGTTATTGCCTTAACTTAATGTGGACCCCTAAACCATTGCTGACCTACACAACAAAGTTAATGTGCAATATTGAAATAACCTTCAGTTCAGCTGACATTTTTTTTACAAATTGGAGACTTATACTTGTTAATTAATTTACAGTGCTTAAAATGTGCTCAGGTATGCAGTGGAAGTTGTGTCAATGGCTGAAAAGTACTCTCTAAAGAGTGGCCTGTAGATCCACTGCAAGAGTGGCCTAACAGTCCTCTGTAAGAGTGGCCTGTAGATCCACTGTAAGAGTGGCCTAAACGTCCTCTGTAAGAGTGGCCTGTAGATCCACTGTAAGAGTGGCCTAAACGTCCTCTGTAAGAGTGGCCTGTAGATCCACTGTAAGAGTGGCCTAAACGTCCTCTGTAAGAGTGGCCTGTAGATCCACTCCAAGAGTGGCCTAACTGTC
>Ga0209788_1000263_pt1 | contig 13332 bp, 9 predicted proteins | sample WorMetLIZISLAND1_2_FD_187415 | JGI IMG/M metagenome (GOLD analysis project Ga0209788, IMG submission 187415) | Marine gutless worms symbiont microbial communities from Max Planck institute for Marine Microbiology, Germany - Olavius clavatus LIZARD... ...
CAGTCAGTCAGTCAGTCAGTCAGTCAGTCAGTCAGTCAGTCAGTCAGTCAGTCAGTCAGTCAGTCAGTCAGTCAGTCAGTCAGTCAGTCAGTCAGTCAGTCAGTCAGTCAGTCAGTCAGTCAGTCAATCAATCAATCAATCAATCAATCAATCAATCAATCAATCAATTTATATAGCGCAGAGGCACAATGTTTCTAACGCGCTATAGCGTCGTGTTAATACTGAGCGCATAAAAAAGTTTTAAAATAATGTTTGAAGACATCAGTGGAAACGGTGGGATTTATAAGGTAATCAGGTAGAGCATTCTAAAGCCATTCTAGAACCGCTCACTACAAGGCAACGGCTACAAGAAAATTAATTCAGGGTGGCAACAATGGCAGATGATACTCACAGAGGAATCTGTGCAGATGAAAAGTCGGGAACCAGCTCACATACAGTGATATAAATAACTCCACTGGGCTGCATACTACGGTGTAGTACCAGCTGACTATCACCAAAGTGTATTCCTACATACTGAAAATACAGACATTGCCATCAATCCAACTGAAAATATATTATCTCACAACGCAATATATGATGGCAAAATTTTCCCGCATGCTAAAAACCTTAACTTATGTATATACTTTAAGAAACTTAACTGTCACACACCTACATTGAATCCCTACTGTCTCACATTCAAGCTGCCTTCAAAAAACTCAACATTTAGCAAGCAGCATTGATAAAAATACAGATCAACGCTTAACATATTGTGGTCAACTTACTGCAATAACATTGTTCCTTCAGTGCTTCAATGCTTTTGACGGGGAACAGGAAGAGCATCTGGCCCACAAAAACGTCTGCTTCAAAATCCTCTGGAATGGTGCTAAATGTAACTGGGTGGCATATAGCCCAAAGTATCGACAGGGGATATAGTTTCATAGCTGCCTACAGGCGGGTAAATGGCTCAAGTCCCTCCGCCATTGGTCCAAAGGTTGGCAGCCGATTGGCGCTGTTCTGCATTCATCACATGAACTGAGTCATGAGGTCAGCACCATAAACATTGTCCTGGTATTATCACTTTTATCATCATCATCGTCGTCATCATCATCATTTGGGCAACTCCAAAGTGTCCACTTCAAAAAGATCACGAAGAGTTTCAGCCCGTTCCATGAGGATGCTCAACATAAAGATGACTGGAGATTGAGAACCAAGGGGATAGCCAGCTAACCCAGACTGACCTAAAAATGGTTGTAAAAACCAGGGAGAAATTCTTTGAAAAATGGTCGGTAAAATGGCGTGCATGTGTTGTATAAATAACAGGTCAAGGGAGGTAGTAGTTAAACTAAAACAGCCGCACCGCTTACCTTAAATACAGACAGCCATAAAGCAGCAGCGTCAGCCTGTTTATGACTTGACGCTGTATGTGTGCTTTGTTCACTATCATATTCGTTGGTATCAACATCAGCTTGTAAGATGGTTTCCAGTCTGCACTCTTCTATGCACACTGTCAACAGTTTCCTGAGCAGAACAACAGATACATGGAACATGTCATCAAAACGACAGCTCTCTCGACCATTTCAGCTGTTGGCTGACAGCTTGCTTGATGCTTAGGTAGTAGCAGTAGTAGTAGTAGTAGCAGTACCACGTTTATTTGCCAACATATTTCACCAAACAAGGCACACGAAACAGTGTAACAGGCTATCAGTGCCAGAATAGGTAACTGCCCATCAAAGCTGGCCAGCTAGAGGACTTCTTTGCTAAGTTGTCTTGGTGGTTGCATTGGTTGGGCGTTGGACTCGTGATCGAAAGGTCGCATGTTCAACTCCCGGCCGGGGCGCTATCAAGTCAACTAGGTCAACTCAGCCTTCCATCCCTCCGGGGTAGGTAAATCGAGTACCGGCCTGTATGGCTGGGGTTAAGGTGATCCCATATGGCAAGTGACACTCCGTAGCTATGCCATGGAATACTTCCATTAACGGCTATACAGTACCTTTACCTTTACCTTTACCTTTAAGTCAACAATCAGTTCTTACATCAGAAAACTAAGGGACACTCTTGAGCAGTGCCACACACACAAACATACATACGAAAGTTTTTTCAGGCACACTTGGATTAGGCAGTTGCCCATTTGATTCTCACTCTCCAGTTATCTTTACCCTGAGTATCCTGTGAGGACAGGCCAAGACTCTTCATAGGCTTGACACAGTCCCACCAGGTTTTATTCTCACATCTAGTTCCTTCAATCTCCATTGTCATTCATTGCTTGACCCAATCAACACAATCCTCACATTCAACATGTCTAAACCACATTAATCTACCATAGCCCTCTTGATCACCAAGCTGACAGGCTCATATCTCAGCAAGTTCACGGGTTCAAAACTACTACCACAGGCATTTACGATCCTTTCTGTCGCCAAACCAACAGCATCAGTGGACTGAAGAAATATTTACCGGCAATTCTCTAAAAATTATAATCTATGTACCCCTCTTGATCACCGAGCTCAAAGGTTCAAGTCCCAACAGGATCCTTAAGGGTTCTAACCTAAACTTTCAGAACTGCTGCCGCAGGCCAGACATTTACGATCCTTTCTGTCGCCAAATGAACAGCATCAGTAGACTAAAGAAATATTTAGCTAATATTTGCCTTGCACTGCCTACTCCCATCGTTACTGTTGAGGGGGATTCATGCAACAGTGCTTTTCACTGGTTCCTGTTCAATAGCCATAGCTGTACACTCCACTATTGGTCCCCTTGTCAATTCTGTGATGACATACAGTCACCATCTTCTTGTCCGCCACCTGTCAATTCTGTCACTGAATATATGAGATTGTGAGTACAGAGGTTCTGGGGTAATATTTATCTTAAGTTTAATCAAGGGACCAACACACTGTACATGAATAATTTTCTGGGTGGGGCAAAGTCACTCAACCCACTATTATGTTTTCTCACCAACTCATTTTAGCCTCCTATCTGAGAACTTAGAAGCAAATATAAGATAAAACTCAGTCAAACCTCAGAGATGAGTTGATTAGATAACTGGACAGCCATAACTTTTCGGCTTTCTGCACAAACAGAACATCCACAGTAGCATCTGTGAAGCTCAGAGACGCAACAAGTAACATACTATTTCTCCTTACTTATACACAATGCACATTAATTCAATACTGTCCAGCTCACAATTACTAATTACGACCACCAAAAAAACTCACCAAAAATGGCATGTCCTCTGCCAGACAGAAAGAATCTGATCACCCAAAAATGTAACCTCTGTGCTGTCGTGTCTGAACAAGGGGTAACCAAAACCACCCCATTTTGACATGTTCAAGAAAAGTGACCCCTTAACAAAAAATTTCAAAATTTGCCTTACATACTCACAAGGACATTGACTCCGGTTTCTGTGCCAAATTTGGTGCCTTACATTTGAAGCACATTGGAGAAAGGAAAGTGACCATAAGGATGTGTGGTATACTAGTAAAAAATATGGGTATTCCGTGCTGAAAGTTCAAGCCACAGGAGTGATGACATGCCATACATCTACCAAGTTTTGTCCAATCGATCCAATTTCTAGGGAGACATGTGAAAATTTCTTCATTTCTTTATCTCCAAGATCTTTACAATATTAGCGTGAAACCTATAGGACTTCTTTTCACAACAATATTATAACTGTCGCTTCTCCATAAATATAGAGATGGTGAAAATAACAAACGCTAAGTGAGCAGTTCAAAACAGTTTAGTTTCCATACCAGTGACAGAGTAGAACTGACAGCAATGCTAACATCACGAATACAGAAGAAACCTATGTGGCCAATTTGAATATTCAACCCAGCCTTCTTCCACAAAATCCACACTGCAAACCACGACACTAATCTGCAATGTACAAAATACAAATTCCGTAAATGTTAACATCTTTTATAATGTTATAAAATAGTCAACTTGAGCAGATTAGTGGTGGTTAAACATAAAGACGACATCAACTGGGTTATGCAATGTGTAGTGCTACATAACAATTGCAGTGAATATGCGATTAACACGTTAAGATGTTAATCACAATGAAAATGATTGATCACGATCAAAAATCTTATGCAGTATGTATTCCCTTACTCACTTGATGCTTACAGTCTTGAATACTGTGCACATGGAAAGTGATTTGTTGAGGAAACTTGAAACTGCTAAGCAAGAACATTTTGATTGACTTTACTGAAGTTAGTGCTTACGAACATGACTGAAAAGTGCAGCTGAAGTTTCACTAACAATTTTTTTCTGTGAGATGCACTATAGTGCAAAGCACAGTCTGTCATCCATCCATATGTCTGTAAGCTAGACCTCTATGGTTATGGATAGGGTTAGACCGTTAGAGATAGGGTTAGGGATAGGGATATGGGTAGGGTTAGGGATAGGGTTAGGCTCAGAGGTCTAGCGATAGCGGCCCCTAGCTATGGCGGACCTTAACCGAGTACTCGCGGCAGCCCTAGTTATGGCGACTTCTCCGGCACAGCCAAACTAAGCACGTGCAAGACCTGTAACTCTAGAAACACTGAGAATTACTATTCTCAGAATTAAACTCAAAATCTATCTATACGTGTCTACGGTGATCGGACGAATATACACTCAGACAATATCAGGTGGCTAACAGTCTTGTGATACTTCAGATGACACAGCATACTGATGTGCGAATCTACTGTTTATACAACACAATTAAGACACACCGAAGAAATATCCACGGAAGGCATAAACCAAACGCTATGTATAAGAAGATATAGAACATGGCAGTTTTAATTTCCCACAATAGTACACAAACGCCGTCGCCCAACCACGCCCCTCAAACTTTTTGTTTATCAACAAAGTTTAAAAATAGACGTACATTCGAAAAATAAGTAAACAAAAATGTTACAGACAGAGAAGTGAGAACCGACGGCTTGACTCGTCCAAAATTTCACTGGCAAAAGTCACCATAGTCTTGGAATGAGCAGCGTGTTTCCAGCATAAATTATTCACCACAGGCAATCTGCGCCTCGATGTACCGCCGGGTAATGTGACATACATGATACAATGTATCTAGTAGCCTATACCATTGCGGACAGGGTCCAAATTTCTCAGCAGCATTGCGTTACGGTGCTCCATCTTTAGGTATATGTAATTAAACTGTGTGGCGGCAGTCCACTCAGACTGAGAGAGCTCTCGGACCGAGACGAAAGACGGGCATGTCGAAAATCGCCGGCCAACAGTGTGACGACACTACCGAACGGTCTGTCGTTCGTCAACGTCACAGAGTCACAGGGAGTCTTGCTGACAGCGTCGAACATGAATCGATGAGACATATATTGGCGCCTCGTCCCATACGATCAGTTTAGCGCGACAGCGCTTGCACTGCGTGGCGTAATGTTGCATATTGAGTTCTCGTCATACGGGATTGGTAACTTGAACCTGGAATGAGCCGTGCGACCGAGCTTCAGCAGAGTTGAACTTGCAACAGCCAGCGCTACATCCTTCCTATGACACACATTTGCCGACAAACAGTTAAGCAGAAACGTCTTGCCAGTACTTCCAGGTGCGTCAAGGAAATAAATTCCGCCTGTGTTGCTGTCGACGGCGTGACATATACGGTCATAGATTTGACGTTGATCGTCGTTGAAGAGCGGCTCACTGAGAGCCAGATATATCCGCAGCGCCATCGTCTTTCTGGTTGTCATATATACGTCATCAGTAGAGGACGAATCCTGCATTGGTACAGACGGGTTGAACTGTTGAAGTCCGAGAGTCTGCGGCGGTGTGCAGTTAGCATGCATTGTTATCAGAACCTTGTGAGTATGATTCGAAAAACGTGATGTCCAATATCATTTTCAAAAAGTGCGCGTTGTACTGCGCGTATACCGTGTTCTACTAATGCGATTCTTTTTCAGTGTGCATTATGTCAACTATGACACAAGTTACGTTAATGTTTATTAAACAATATAGCTCTCCTGAACAAGCCATCTCAGAGCTACTAGGCGCCGTTTGCCATATGGGATCACACAGTGTTACTTGCCACCCCGACGCAAGTGAACGCGTCCCATCTAATACCAGCCACATGGGCTGGTACTCTAATAACCTACTCCGGGAGGGATGGAAGGCTGAGTTGACCTATAGGTAACCTAAACAGTAGTTCAGGTCACACCTAGTGCTATGCTATCAAGCGTCTCACAAAAAAGGCCTATAGTCTACTGTGACTTCTCCTATACCTTAGCATGTTAAAACAATTTTGCAGCGTACATTATGTACTTTGTACATATTGCTGACAAGCTCGGCTTAGCTTCCTATTATCCTTTTAACCCACTACTCAATAAAGTAAACTGTGCCAATTAAGGGACTAGGTAATGAATTGCTGCTATCCAACATTACCTCTGCATCGCCCGCCACTCGCCACTCGCCACTACGTTCAGCCAGCATCACGAGACATTCCTGGTCTGTCACTCTTACCCCTCTTAGACTCTCATTTGCAATTTATACTGATAATTTGAATGTTCATAAAACTATTTGTGCCGAGGAAGTCTGAATTGGTTCGTGAATTTATTAATAATAATAATAATAATAATAATAATAATAATAATAATAATAATAATAATAATAATAATAATAATAATAATAATAATAACAGATTTGCATAGCGCCGTTAGGTTGTAACTTCAGAGGCACTGGCGGCGGGTAGGCCAATCTTCTTTATGCAATCAGTGCACAGCACTGTACAGGGTGCTGCCTTAAAAATATAATCACAAGCCATAAAGTTACTTTTTACATCAACATATTTAATTCAGTTAACGTCACCATCACCGTCACCTAAAAACTGATCGCAGACAGCAAAACGATAACATCATAGAGTAGACAAAAAACAAAATCGCACAAAACACACTCACGCACATGTATTCACACTCCAGCAGAAAACCGATATTTCAAAGCAACATGGCCTACTTACTTCATTTCTACAAACCAGAGAATCAGAAAAGACGAAGCCTAACCTAGAAACCAGTAAAAGCACATGACGGCTAAATGCGAAATCATGATGAGCGGTTTAACTAAAACAAACATTGTATAAACAGTTGGTCTAGTATGCTCATATGCTACTTCTTCCATGGTGTGCACTTCTCGATGATGTAAACGGTAGCTCTCTAGTGGCAGCCGGGCTGTTTTGCAGTTTTTTATGTTCGGCAACACAAACCCGAAAAAGACTTACAAAGACAATTCTTCCTCCTGTTTCAACAATGTACAGCACCAAAGTAATTTTTTGACGGTCGTACAGCACGTCAACATTGTCTGTCGCCAGCCCGTCTGCCACACTGCAGCGCTAGCTATACCTGTAAGCTGCAGTCGTTTCTTGCCAACGCACACTGGTTAAGCTGCTGAAAAATTTGCAAGTCATCACCAGCCAAAAACATCCCAGTTGCAACTCAACACTATTGAACTGTGCATTTAACAACAAACATAAACTTAAGTTACGTGGGCCTATTGAGGCAAGTAATGTGATCAGATGAAATGGGCCTACAGTTATTGTCACTGTCAGATGCAGTGATCACAGATTAAACAAACAAACAAGTACAAACAATACTCGGTATTACTTACTAAATTTATTACAGTTTTTGTGCCACATCTGCCAACTGGCTCCAGGAATCTGCAAACAAGTCGTAAAAGCGACACTTTAAGCCGGCTAGTCAGCATGCTTTTTGCAATGTATGCCAGCCAATTAAGGCCAAATTTCGCCCGCTAGCCAGCTGCCAGACTTTGAAAGCCAGCGGCAAGGGCATTGGCATAAATTGGCATGGGGGTCTATGCAACGCCACTGCCAGGCTGAATCAACACAAACGTCACATGAGCATACTAGTCAAACTATTTATACAACGTAAGAAGCTCAGTTCCAAACATCACCTGTGAACATGTATACAGGGTGTAAGTAAAATCATAAGACATCATTATTCCATAACTGATTTCTTCACAATCTTTCGCAAAACGACAAATCACGACAAAATCGAGTCAGTTTTAAACTTTCGATTTAAAAAAAATACACAAAACTCCTTACAAACAACATTATCAACTTCAATCATAATTTTCTCAACAGAAACCAATGTTAGTATAGTATACTTAACAACAAAACGCAGATAGCAACTGACGCAGTAACCAATAACCATTAACTGGTAACACAGTGTTTGCAGCCTTTTCTTTGAAGTAGAACCTTTGGCAACAATTTTGACTGATCACTGAACCACATGCGCTGATTCATGCATCGGTGCTGTTTCACAAAGCCAAATGGGCAAGGCAATGCCGTGACATCGAATGCAGTTACTCATGAATGTCATAACTCATGATCACAATGATCACGAAGTTAATTCTTTCAACACAAAATTTAACATTACGTGGAACCCGGCTGAAAAACACTGTGTCAACAGCTATCGGTACCACTGTCGTATCATAAAACACAAATGTAGCCTTGTGACTGGCTGAAATTGTTTTATGTACCATGCAATAAAATCCAACGCCAAATGGATAACGCTCAACTAGGAAACAGCAGAAATTGTTAACCGGTCTGCAGTTCCGTGACTATGAACAATTTTGAGCTAACCAATATTGAAATCACTCGTCAAGCTTGGAAATATATACACACGTATTTTTTATAACTTCTTATTCGTCTTTAATCGAAAAAAAACTATCAATATTAATACAAAATATGATACTTAACAAGTTAAATACTGGAAAACATACACACTGCGGATTTTTTGTCTTGGCATCAACTTATTAATTAATTCAATGCAAACTTACTTTGCTTTATGGTGCGACAAAACTAATGTCAAAAGTCGATAACATATTTTCACCATTACAGTGGGCATTAGACCACATTAACATAATGCTGCATGCATGCATGCATTATGCAAGCAACACAACTACACATTACTAACAAACAAAGTAACCGGCTAATAGCAGTAAGTAAAGCAAACAGCATTTACATCAAATGCAGCGATTAGTTGCACAACATAAATTGGGCTGAATACATGCAGAAAATGAGTTTCTTCCAGTTGTAGTGTTAATGCAGCATAGTAATAAATCAGTAACAATTGACAATAATGGCACATTTTATAATATATATCATATAATTCAATACACATTATGTAGCATGTTATGTAGCATAATATGTTTCATAGTTAATAGCATATAAACTAGATAACGAGGTACTTGTCTGCTGAACCAAAAATGAAATAGTGTGTTACAGCCAATTCATAACAATTTAATGTTGTAACAAGCCTATGAGGCATGGCCTACATGTGATATGCCCTGAGACATGGAATTCCAACAGGTTCAGAAAATCCATTAGGATCATCTCCTTACTGAAGAAAACAAATGTACATATTCAGAACAACGGCTCGGCAACTTCAAAGCACTACCTGAACAAGGAAAAAGCAAGGGGCGGCCAACACATGCAACACGTATTCACAAAATTTTGTGGCACGAAACATTTCGACAGAAGTTGCCGCAAATGCTGATACAGTAGTATTAACCGTGCCAGCATCGAAAACACATCAAGTGAACATGATCGCAACACATTCCATTCCATGCATAGAAGCAAACCAGCAAACAAACGAGCACTGTACTTTAAACACAAATATATGAAATAGGGACCACAGTTTTCCGCGGCAAAGTTTTCCAAATTCCTCAGCTCATGTGCAGTAAATTTTTCGACATATATAAGCAATTAATTTGCTACGCTCCCCCCCCAGTATCCGACCAAATACATGTATGCAATATTTGTTGTCGGTAACTGCAACTAACATACAGTCTATATACAAAATAATATGGCAATATTTCAGGTAAGTTCAATATTTGCAATATTCCTACCATTAGAGATCGAGCCAGTCATTCATTTCACGGCAGAAACATTCCTACATACATTCAGTTTTTTACGACCACCTGAACCTGACCAAAATATGCCATATATGTCCCCTTATCATCGGCCAGTAATGAATTCCACAACACTCCATAGAAATGGCCAAATTCTACGGCTCAGCTCAAAATTCCATGTTCCTCAGAAAACTGTGGTCCCTAATATGAATATATGCATAATAATCAAGGCCACTCATCCAATAATGTCGCAAGTATATGTAGTTCTAATCGTCCACGTGTTGTCACAGCGTCACTGTTAACTGCCATACTCAACTAAGCACCAATCAGATCACTATGTACAGTCTGGAAACGACACCATTGGCCAGAGACGTTTTTCATGTAACTAATCGCAGAACAACAGAGCTATCACAGAGTGTGTCGGTCAACGGACTGCAATACGGAAATGTACATTTACTGAGCCAAGAATAGAAAAAAAGATCTGGCTAGATGCACGCCAATGCTAAAGCTATAGCCAGACACATTTTTATATCATACATTGACTCGTTCAGAACTCGGACTTTAAAGACAGAAGGGATGGCATAAGAATTCACATGCACACAAAACAAACACTCAAATTCTTTGACATTTAATTTTAGAGAAGCTGTCACTGTGAGCCAATACTTAACTTAAGAAAGCAAAGCAAGATTTAGCAAGTCAAATTTTTGCACTAAAATCACAGAAAACATCGGTCAGTTTTCCAACAGACAGCATTTAGCAATAGCAGGCAATAAAGGCAATCTGCACGTTCCAACATGAAAAAATTCCTATGCGAGTTTTCCCTAAGGATGACGCTTCTGCCACTTTTGATTTTTAACCGGTAAATCTTTCTAAACTCTCCACATAAAAGCACATCTCACCAACATAAACTTACTGGAACAGGACACGGCACACTGTTAAAGCCATATGCCTAACCAACAGCATTAGTATCAAAGACAGTGGTAAACAACTAACCTGTAAGCCTGCTGACATTTATGAGCAAGAGTAATTTTGTTATAAACTTAACTGTAAGTACACCATAACACCAAGAACCAATTTCACACTGGTGACACTTATCAATGAATCGGACTAACAGGCTATCAGACTATCAGGCTCATTAACGGTCATAACAGACTGGGATTAGGGTTAGGAGTCCATTATCCCGATAGTCCAATGCCTTGTTAAGTGCGACCCCTTTCACACTGGCTGGTATATGTAAGTGGTTTCTTCACAGCACAGCAACATAAAATTATATAAGTAGCCACTGAAAGTAAAACGGCAACTGATTGCAATAAACTACTGTTGAGATGCCAATTAACTCTTCTGTGCTATATAACTCGATATTCAGATGGGAAAATTCATTAAAAGTTTATCAACATGGCATGTATCGTAAGACAACGCAACTGTTAGTTATAAAGTTCGCACTGCACATTTCCTCGAGTTAAGCATACAGTTGGCATTATGTGATGCAAAAATAACAGAAATCAATGGTAACACAGCACTCGGAAACGAAAACCACATCATAACTCCATATGATATGGCAATTACATGACCCAGTTGCTTGAACTACACCAAATTCGCACACTTGGTTTTAAAATCAGGAACAGATTTCATATCACTACTCATCTTATTCTTGTTCTTATTGTTGCGATGTGACCTCTTCAAAAAAGCCCAAGGCTCCACCCATTTCAAATGGGATCGGGATGAACACAAAGCACCTGCCAGACACCTATGCAGCAAAGTATGCCAGTTCCTGATCTACAGTACGTTTGTACTTGTCGTTAAACTGGGGTATTCTTCTGCATCTATTCTAGCTCAGACCAGTGCCAATGGCCACACTTTTTGGAGTTGCTGTGGCTGAACTTTCTTAATGGCTAAATGCCCTGCCATCACCCAACCAACAGTAACAAAACACTGACGGACAAAGGTAAAGTTCGGGTACTCGGTATAGTGCCACTTACATGAAGACCAGAAGTGCCTTTACAATCTCAGAGGTGGCAGCTATTGGCATGAACTAATGACACCACAATTACATGATATAGCTTGAAGTATGCCAAATTCACACTCACTCTAGCGAACAACTGGACCCGCAGTGCAGTCAGCAGACCTACCACTTCTCAATCAGTCACACAAGGCCTTCACCCTTCAGCTACTACTCACTGCACCTGACAAATTTAATACTTGTGTAAAGTGAATTAAAAACATTGGCATATGAGCACAATTCAACGAAGCATGAAATAATGCAGATATCTGCTAAATTATCTTTGCCTTAATAGTTGTGTCTTACGGTACGTTGCAGAATCACCAAATGTAATACAATGACCATCACCACCACTACCGGCGTACACTCACACGGATACATAGAGTAGTGATATGAATGCAACCACTGAATTCACAATGTCACACAGTATGATGTCATCAATACAATATATGTGACATAATCCTACTGTTGTAGCCGCGGTTCATAGTGTCGGCTAATATGACATACCCGGTAACCGGTGCGATATGGCTGGCCATCAGGTCATGTCAAAAATATTATTATCTTTCCAACTACATTTTAGCACAGATTATAAGGATGGTCTGTTTGTGCACTCTCGCAGTCACAATTTTCAGCTGATTTTATGAAACACTGCACCAGTGAAAACAAAAACGACATTCATAAGTTATCAAAATCTGGTGATGGACTCACTTATTTGGCCTCAATTTTTCAGCCCCATAATGCAACAACAATGGGAAGGTTCAAAACAAAGCAGTAACAAAGCCTGTCGACCAATTGCAGCAGTTTAGCTCAAACCACATTTCTCAGTGCCACCATATCCAGAATCTTGGAAACTAATATAAACACATATTTTCCCTTAAAAACTTAACTGCAATGCATTTTCTAAATGCATATCTGAAGACCTAACTTGTAGTATATCAACAACTATGAGAGATGGGAGTATGGCTTCATCAAACCACCTAGAGAAAACCATAACATGATATCAGGGTCATGTGAACTGGAAAGATGACAGTAGAGTAAATTTGTATCCTTACTAAACAATCACCATTGTAAAAATTTTTAACAATGACTGTTAACCACAAAGGCAGCAAGACAATGGGACAGATTGTGCATTGCACAGAATGTATTTGTCATTAAAAACAGAAATTAACCTTCAACCATCAAAAATAACTATATTTATCTCTACCAGCTAACTAACAAGGAAGAGTTGCTTGCTCACCGGAAACTGTAAAATGCAAAAAATACTGGCTTTCCAAAAACTGGATAAATCTCAACACTAGACATTATGCTAGTGAAATTATAGACAGCGGATAAAAAACTGAATTCCATCTACTGCATCATAAAGTAATATGTGGATATGGCCCACCCTGTGAGGATGCCCAGGACAAGGATGACTGGAGACTGAGTATCAACAGGGGCAACCGGCTAACCGAGGTTTACTGGGAAAATGGTCATTAAAACGGTGAGTGTGTGTCTAC
>Ga0209788_1000265_pt1 | contig 13328 bp, 10 predicted proteins | sample WorMetLIZISLAND1_2_FD_187415 | JGI IMG/M metagenome (GOLD analysis project Ga0209788, IMG submission 187415) | Marine gutless worms symbiont microbial communities from Max Planck institute for Marine Microbiology, Germany - Olavius clavatus LIZARD... ...
GTTCCTCCAAGGATCGGATGGATATTACCGGTGTGCGTTGGGGGCTGGAGCGGGCTGAGGCCATCCTCAAACTACGCTCGCTGAAGGTCAGTGGCGACTGGCCGCCTACCGGGCGTTTCATTTCGAACAGGAGCATAAACGCCATTACCCCGGACCGCCGATCGATCCCGCTGGCCGAGCGCGAGGCGGCTTGAAATGGACGGTGTGCCAGTTCCACAACGGGACCGAAATACCGATCTGAACTCTCGGATTGTTGGACGCCCGGCATCGTTTCAAAAGAGCCGCACCCAACGCCTTTGGGTGCGGCTCTTTATGAAACGACGCGGAGAAACCTGGAAACTAGCCGATCATGAAATTCGTCGATGAGGTCACTATCCGCGTCGAGGCCGGTGACGGTGGCCGTGGTTGTATCGGCTTCCGGCGTGAGAAGTTCATCCCCAAGGGGGGACCGGACGGCGGTGACGGTGGCGACGGTGGCAGCGTGTTTCTAGTTGCGGATGCCAATCTCGATACCCTAGCGGATTTCCGTCACCGGCAGAGATTCCGTGCCGAACACGGAAAAGGTGGCCTAGGCCGTAATATGACCGGTCGTAGCGGCGAGGATCTGCTGGTACGGGTCCCGATTGGCACCCGAGTGTGGGACGCCCGGACCCGAGAGTCGATCGGCGAGCTGTTGCGTGCGGGTGAGCGTCTGATCGTTGCCCGGGGGGGCTTCCACGGGATCGGCAATGCCCGCTTCAAGTCGAGCACCGACCGTGCACCGCGCCGAGCCACACCGGGAACCCCCGGGGAATGCCGCCAGCTCCACCTGGAGCTCGTTTTACTGGCGGACGTCGGGCTACTCGGTCTCCCGAACGCCGGTAAGTCGAGCCTGATCCGCAAGGTCTCGAATGCACGGCCGAAGGTGGCTGACTATCCCTTCACGACCCTGTATCCCCATCTGGGGGTCGTCAGCTCAGGTCCCGGGCGCAGCTTCGTCATTGCAGATATACCGGGCATCATCGCGGGAGCGACCACGGGGGCGGGGCTGGGCATCCGCTTCCTGAAACACCTTGCCCGTACCCGGTTACTGTTGCACCTGTTCGACATAGCCCCCCTGGACGGCGATCGGCTCGATCCGGTGCAGCAGGTGCGTGAGGTCGAGGGTGAGCTTGCCACCTACGGTGGGGACTTGGCGCACAAGGAGCGGTGGCTGGTACTCAACAAATGCGATCTGCTGGGCTCCGCAGATTTCGAGCATCGCCGCGCCGTGATCCTGGACCGCCTTGGTTGGGCCGGTCCGGCATTCGGTATCTCCGCGGCCACGGGCGAAGGTACACTGGCCCTGACGCAGGCCCTGATGCAATACCTGGAGCAAAGGCGGCAAGAAGCAGAGGCCGACACGGCCGAGACCATCCCGGACCAAGCCGCGGATGGCGGCACTGACTGGCATCCCTTATCGAGGTCTTGAAAAATGGCGGGGCATCCCGGCCCCGGACAGGCGTCTCGAATGTTTCTAAGGTGCCCTTGTCCCAGGCGCGGGGCGTACCGATTTCCAGGTGCCGGAGACATCATGCAGAACAAGGTGGTCTCGTGATCTCCCGAGACGAAATCCGCGGTACTAGGCGTTGGGTCGTCAAGATCGGCAGTGCCTTGCTCACCAGGGACGGCCAGGGGTTCGATCGCAGCGTCTTGACCCCGTGGGCCGATCAAGTCACCGGCTTCCTGGACCGCAGCGGTGAGCTGGTACTGGTCTCATCGGGCGCCGTCGCTGAGGGCATGACCCGCATGGGTTGGACCCGGCGTCCCAAATCCTTGCATCAGCTCCAGGCGGCGGCCGCCGTCGGCCAAATGGGACTGATCCAGGCCTACGAGGCCTGCTTCCGGAAACGTGGTATCCACGCGGCCCAGATCCTACTTACGCGGGAAGACCTAGCCGATCGGGAACGCTACCTGAATGCCCGCAGCACCCTCCTCTCCCTATTGCGGCTGCGGGTGATACCGGTCGTCAACGAGAATGACACGGTGGCGACGGACGAGCTGAGATTCGGGGACAATGATACCTTGGCGGCCTTGGTCGCCAATCTGATTGAGGCCGACCTGTTGGTTCTGCTCACCGACCAAGCCGGCCTGTTCGACCGGGACCCCCGTTTCGCCCCAGATGCCGAGCTCATCGCCGAGGCCCGGGTCGACAATATCCGCCTCGATTCCGCGGCTGGCGGCAGTACCAGCGGATTCGGCCTCGGTGGCATGGTGACCAAGGTGCGCGCCGCGCGGCTCGCGGCCCGCTCCGGGACCGCGACCATCATCGCACCGGGACAGAGCCATGAGGTGTTGCGGCGGATCGATGCAGGCGAGCCGGTAGGTACCCTGCTGACTCCGGTCCAGGGGCCGCAGGTTGCCCGCAAGCGGTGGTTGGCCGGTCAGCTACAGGTCCGGGGTACCTTGACCTTGGACGCCGGCGCGGTATATGCCTTGCAGAGACTCGGCAGAAGCCTTTTGGCGGTGGGAGTCGATGAGGTACGGGGCGATTTCCAGCGCGGTGAAGTCGTTGCCTGTGTCGACGAGCAGGGCCGTGAAATCGCCCGTGGACTGATCAATTACAATGCCCTGGAGACGAGCCGCATCAAGGGCCGACCCAGCACCCGATTCGAAGCGATCCTGGGCTACCTGGACGGTGAAGAGCTCATCCACCGGGACAACTTGGTGCTGCTCTGAGCTGATATGGGGCACGTTGAGAATTCGAGTTTTGTTGCTACCGAGAATGGGCAACCGCAAGGGTTTGCCCCACTGGCTACGGAATAAAGGTGACAGGTTGCAGGGTGCGGATCATGTAGGGGCGATTCATGAATCGCCCCTACTTCGGTTCCAAGAATGGGGAACCTTGAAAAATTTCTTTCACGGGATGATTTTTAAGGTTCTCTACACACCGAAAACAACAAAATTATAGCGCCACCGGAATTTCCACTCATCGGTTATGCATATCGGAGGGTCGGTTTCTACCGACCCAAGACCCAGGCGTGAGCGATTCGACCCCAGCTGCGAAGAAACAATTGCCATGCGGAACTTTATCGAGCTGATTCAAGAGAGCCTTGGCCAAGTCCGGGAAATCATGCCCTGGGATCTGGGAGAGCGCTGGCAAGAGGACCCGAACCTGCTGCTTTTGGATGTGCGTGAGCCTGACGAGTTCGACGCCATGCACATCGCCGGCTCCCTCAATGTTCCCCGCGGTATCCTGGAATCCGCCTGTGAATGGGAGTACGAGGAGACAGTGCCGGAGCTGGTACGGGCACGGGAGCGGGGGCCATCGTGGTGGTTTGTCGCTCCGGATACCGGAGTGTCCTCGCGGCCCATGTCATGCAGGTTTTGGGGTATCGGAACGTGGTCTCGCTGCAGACGGGGCTGCGGGGCTGGAAGGACTATGAGCAACCCCTGGAAAACGCCCGGGGCAGCCTGTCGATCTCGACAACGCGGATCTGTATTTCACTCCGCGGCTGTGACCCGATCAGATGCGGTCACCCGCGGACGCGTCGACCTGATGCCTCAGGACACCTTGGAAGAATTCAGCGGCGCTCGATTTGTAGTATCGAAAAAATTCCAAAGATGGAATTTTTCAAGCCCCCCTCGATGTGCCCTCATACGGAAAGTGAGGAAAGATCGTGTAAGATTAGGTCCCATGCTCACCGGGACAAGCGGCCGGTGACCACACAGGGACCCTGGAGCTTCCCACAGCGGAAATTCAAGGTGCCTTTACCGCCAAAGCAGCATGAGAAATCTTATCTATGTTCGATCAAACGTCGATATTGGAGCGATTGGGCGTATTCATGGTGCGCGACTTCATAGATATCCGGTTTCGTCGGCAGATACTCACGGAGGCCCGGTGAGCCACTCTCTCCAGACCCGGCAGCCACTAGTGTCCCAACGTTATGACCGGCAATTCAGGATCACCCATACATTAAAAAAGGAATATTTGGAATTATACCGGTTACCGACTTGAGCGGCGGTACGCTAAGGTGCCCACCCCTCCCGCGAAATTGCGGGCTGAGAACAACGACGCATGTCCACAGGTATATGCATCTTCTCGAGCTCGCCATTTCCGTCTATGTGCTCGTGGCCATTATCAAGAAGCGGCTGAAAATCGATGTCAGTTTCTACACAGTTCTACAGATTCTGAGCCTCATCATCTTCGAACAAATTCAACGAGATCAAACGATTACCGGTGAGGTATGCAATCCCGACGAGCGTGGACACGATAACTAACTGAATTTATTAAACTAAACGTTGGGGCACTAGTGCCCGGCGGCATTACCAACCCCGACGGCAACACCATAATCGACGAGAGCACCCGTAAGGTGCAGGAAACTGGTTTACCGAAAGCCATTTTCGACACAGTGACCCGTGAGCTGATGGCGATAAAGCCACAAGTTGGAGGCACGATTCGATGTGGAGCTGGTCGATCTCCAAGGCCCTCATTTCCTGTTATATCGGAAGGGCAACTTTTTCATGCCCCATGGCGATCAGGTGTACAGCGGGGATATCTCGAACTATGCTCGGAAGCGGCGAGTATCCACCGTCATTTTCGTCAATGGCGAACACCAAGCCGAAGCACCGGAAGTTCCGCAAATCGATACCTAACCAAGGCGGGTACTTGGTACTTTACGGCTTACTGGAACGGAAGGAAATAGCCCGGGTCGGCTTCTCCTTGAATGGGCGACCGGGCCTATTCATCGCCTTCGATAGCACCGTGATCCATGAGGTCAAGCCGGTAATGGCCGGCGCGCCCGGTTGACCATCGTCGCTTGGTTCTTGGGGGAGCCTTGAATTTTTAAGGTGTCCTAACTTTCTATCGATAAATTTCCGAGCGTAACGCAATGACCCGAGTAGAAATCGAACAAGCCGTCGAGTCGATTTGGGCACTGTTCCGGGAAACCGACCGGAAATTCAAAGAGACTGACCGGCGTCTTAAGCAGCACTTCGAGGAAACCCGGCGGGAGATCGCAGACCTCTCGGCGACAATCCGCGCGACCGAGAGCCTGTTCACCTGCCAGTGGAGGCGGTTGATGGAGGCCCTCGTGAAGCCGGGAGCGGTGAACCTATTCCGGGATCGAGGGATCTGGATCACCTGCAGCTTGGAGCGGGTGCGGATACGCTAGGGCGGGGAGGAGGTCGAGATCGATCTGTTGCTGGTGAACGGCGAGGCTTTGGTGGCCGTGGAGGTTAAGAGCACCCTATGGGTAGATGACGTCCGTAACCTGCTTGAGAGCATGGAGAAATTCCCGAGATTCTTCCCCGAATCCGGAGCGTCGCCATTGTTGGCGAAACCCGAAATGGGGTCCGTCCGATTTCGGGTGCACAGAATTAGGCGACGGCCATGGCCTTCGGCGGTCCGCGTTCGTCCTGCGTCCGTCCCGGCGCGCACTCCGCGTGGCACCAGGACTCCCGCAATGACTGGACGCCGTGTCGCATGGCCCGGCCTTTCGTCTCCGCCGGCGCTCACGCGCCGCACGCCGACGAAACGCACGACCCTACGCCTACGCGGGGGTCGTCGCACTCCGCTCGTCGCTTACGCTCCCTCGCTTTCCTGGGCTCCTCCGGAGTGGATTCTCTTTTGGAACGACGCGGAGAAACCTGGAAACAGAGGTTCAGCCGGCCAGGGGGTGGGCTGTGCCTACCATTGCGCTTACTCGATATCTTCTTTTTTGCCGCAAATGAACGCAAATGAGCCGAAAAAATGCTCGGCTGAGGTCCGGGCTCGGCCAGCTCGGCGCACAAAGCCTTCTCGTACACGGACTCCAAAGACCCAGGACCTAAGGCGATTTCTGTCCAATGAAATACCATCTTGGTAGTCTTTTCGTCTCGTTCATCTTCTGTGTTGCGTCAACCGTTATATAGTCCACTATGCGCCGGTTGCCGCGCCTTGAATACGAACGAAAATCCGACCCAATAGAGAACCCACCCCACCGTTAGGTGGCGTGCTGTCGCGCAGCAAACACGCGGTAAGATAGAGGGGCCGCGGGGAATCGATGCCTATCAGACATTGGTGTGAAGGCCAAGCATCTCGACTTTACACTCAGTGAGGCTGTTTGATGAGGACGAGTAAATAACATTTTAGAACAGTATGTTATGGGGTATTTGATGAGAGCCGCATCCATTCCCATTTAAACGGTCCCCGAGCCCCACGAACAGGGTAGACGCCGTCTGGCCATGACGGCCGCCGCCTCCGGGTCGCCCTGCCGATCATAAGGATAGCCATGCTCGTTCTACGCGGTGCCCCCATCCTCTCTGAATTTCGTGTGCGCAAGCTTGAGCAACGGTTGCTGGAAGCCACCGGGTGGGCCTTGCGGGTCTATGCCGAATCCCTGTACTTTGCCGACCTAGAGCAGCCCCTGAGCGCAGAAGAGCGGGTCCGGTTGGAGCAGCTGTTGCACTACGGTCCCCGGCGATCCCGGCAGGAACGAGTCGGGCAGCTGGTGCTGGTAACACCACGTCCAGGGACCATCTCCCCCTGGTCCTCCAAGGCCACAGACATCACCCGTAATTGTGGGCTCGACCGGGTGCGCCGTCTGGAGCAGGGGATCGCCTACTATCTCCGGGGTCTGCCCGATCCGGTCGATGAGGAACTGCTCTCGGCCGCCGCGGCTCCGCTCCACGACCCCATGACTCAGCGTCCCCTATACAGCATGGAGGACGTCCGGCGGCTGTTCCACCGGGCTACACCGACCCCGCACCGGTCGGTGGATGTGATGGGCGGGGGGCAAGCGACCCTGGTCGCCGCTGACCGCGAGCTGGGCCTCGCCCTCTCCGAGAACGAGATCTGCTACCTAGTCGAAAGCTTCCGCGATCTAGGGCGTAATCCCACGGACGTGGAGCTGATGATGTTCGCCCAGGCCAACTCCGAGCATTGTCGGCACAAGATCTTCAATGCCGCTTGGATCCTCGACGGCGAGCCCAGGGACCAATCCCTGTTTGCCATGATCCGCAATACTACGACCTGTGCGCCCCAGGGGATCCTGTCCGCCTATCGGGACAATGCCGCCGTGGTGACAGGTTGGCCGGGGCGGCGCCTTCTGGTCGCGCCCGAAGACGGCGTCTACCGCGAGCACGACGAAGCCATCCACCTGCTGATGAAGGTGGAGACCCACAACCACCCCACCGCAATCGCCCCCATCCCCGGAGCGGCCACTGGCTCCGGCGGTGAGATCCGGGACGAAGGCGCCACCGGTCGGGGTGGCAAGCCCAAGGCCGGCCTGTGTGGCTTCTCGGTATCCAACCTACGGCTTCCGGGCCATGAGCTGCCTTGGGAGCAGGACTACGGCAAGCCGGAGTCGATCGCCTCGGCCCTGGACATCATGCGCGAGAGCCCCATCGGTGCGGCGGCTTTCAACAACGAATACGGGCGCCCCAACCTGTGCGGCTACTTCCGCACCTTTGAGCAGGCGACACCGGGCCCCGCGGGCACCCGATTGCGCGGCTACCACAAGCCCATCATGGTCGCCGGCGGGATCGGCAACATCCGTACCGAGCACATCGCCAAGCAAAAGTTTCCGCCCGGAACGCCCCTGATCGTACTGGGTGGACCCGCTATGCTCATCGGCCTCGGGGGGGGCGCCGCCTCCAGTCTGGCCTCCGGGACCTCGGCCCAGGACCTGGACTTTGCCTCCGTACAGCGTGCCAATCCGGAAATGGAGCGGCGGTGCCAAGAGGTCATCGACAACTGCTGCGCCCGCGGTGCCCAAAGCCCGATCCTGTTCATCCACGACGTGGGGGCGGGCGGGCTCTCCAACGCCCTGCCGGAGCTGGTGCAGGACGTCCACCGGGGCGCACGCTTCGAGCTACGGGAAATTCCCAACGCCGATCCGGGCCTGTCGCCGATGGAGATCTGGTGCAATGAGGCCCAGGAACGCTATGTGCTGGCCGTGGCCGCCGAGCGGCTGGCAGAGTTCGCGGCCATTTGCGACCGTGAGCGCTGCCCCTACGCAGTCGTCGGCCGGGCGACCGAGGATCGGCACCTACGGCTCACCGATCGGCACTTCGGAGACATCCCCATCGACCTGCCCATGTCCCTGCTGTTCGGCAAGCCCCCGCGGATGCTGCGTACCGCTGAACGACTCCCCTTCCGGTACCCGGATCCGGATCGATCGTCGGTATCCGTGGTGGATGCGGTCCACCGGGTGTTGCGCCTGCCCACGGTGGCCAACAAGGGTTTTCTGATCACCATTGGCGATCGCAGCGTCACCGGCCAAGTAGCGCGGGATCAGATGGTGGGGCCCTGGCAGGTACCGGTCGCTGATGTGGCAGTCACCCTGAGCGATTATTCGGGGGCAAGGGGTGAGGCCATGGCCATGGGTGAGCGGTCCCCGGTCGCCTTGATCGACCCGACGGCCTCGGGACGCTTGGCCGTGAGCGAGGCCATCACCAACTTGGCTGCTGCCGCCATCGAGCGGATCACCGACATCCGGCTATCCGCCAACTGGATGGCCGCGGCCGGACATCAGGGAGAAGATGCCGGGCTCTTCGAGACCGTCCGCGCCCTGGGCCTAGAGCTGTGCCCGGCCTTGGGGATCGCCATCCCCGTGGGCAAGGACTCCATGAGCATGAAGACCCTATGGACGGACCGGGACGGCCACCCACAGGAAATGACGGCCCCCCTGTCGCTGATCATCTCGGCCTTCGCCCCGGTATGGGATGCCGGTCGCACCCTGACCCCCCAGCTGCGGACGGACGTGGGAGATACGGACCTGATCCTCATCGACCTCGGACAAGGACGCAACCGCCTCGGGGCCTCCTGCCTAGCCCAGGTCTACGGGCAGGTCGGTCGCCTAGCTCCCGATTTGGACCACCCGCGGCTGCTCGAGGGATTCTTCGCCGGAGTCCAGGCCCTCAATCGGGAAGGCCGGATCCTGGCCTACCACGACCGCTCCGACGGGGGGCTGCTCGTTACCCTGTGCGAAATGGCCTTCGCCGGCCGCTGCGGCCTGGACATCGAGCTCGATCCTCTGGGGCCGGACGACTTGGCCGTACTCTTCAGCGAGGAGCCGGGTGCCGTGCTTCAGGCATGCAGGACGGACACGGCCGCTATCCTCCAGCGGCTCGATCAGCAGGGGCTGGCCAACTGTAGCCGGGTGATCGGCAGGCCGCAGCCGTCGGAGACCATCCGATTCCGGCGTGGAAAGGTCGAGGTCTTCGCCGCATTCCGTGCTGAGCTACAAGGGATCTGGTCGGAGACCAGTCGGCACATGCAATCCCTCCGCGACCACCCGGACTGTGCGCAGGAGGAATTCGCGCGGATCTCGGATCGTACCGATCCGGGCTTGACCCCGGTCCTGGGCTTCGATCCCGACCGGGACGTGGCGGCCCCCTACATCCTCAGCGGTGTACGCCCGCGGCTGGCGGTGCTCAGGGAGCAGGGCGTGAACGGGCAGCTAGAAATGGCCGCGGCCTTCCACCGGGCGGGCTTCGAGTGCGTGGACGTACACATGTCCGACATCGGCTCCGGCCGGCTGGGCTTGGAGGGTTTCCGTGCCCTCGCGGCCTGCGGCGGCTTCTCCTACGGCGATGTGCTGGGCGCGGGAGAGGGCTGGGCCAAATCTATCCTGTTCAATCCGCGGCTGCGGGACCAGCTCCAGGCCTTCTTCGAGCGGCGGGATACCTTCACACTCGGGGTATGCAACGGTTGTCAAATGCTCTCTAACCTGCATACCTTGATTCCGGGTGCGGACCAGTGGCCTCACTTCGTGCGTAACCGCTCGGAACAGTTCGAGGCCCGATTCGTGATGGTCGAGGTGATGGACTCACCCTCGATACTCTTGACCGGCATGGCCGGCTCGCGGCTGCCGATCGTGGTGGCCCATGGCGAGGGACGGGCGGAATTTCCCGACACCGGGGAGGGGACGCACCCGAAACCGCGGGTGGCCCTGCACTATGTGGAGAACACGGGCGAAATCGCGGAGCGCTATCCGGCGAACCCCAACGGCTCCCCCGCCGGCATCACCGGTCTGACCACCGCCGACGGGCGCGTGACCATCATGATGCCCCATCCGGAGCGGCTGTTCCGCACCCTGCAATACTCCTGGCGTCCGGACCACTGGGGACCGGACGGTCCCTGGATGTGGCTATTCCGAAACGGACGGGCGTGGGTGGGCTGAGATCCTTGTTTAGTAAGGGAAAATTCCAGGGATGGGATTTCCCCTTACGCCAAGTCGCAATGCGATTTCAATTTGGCTTCATTTTCAATCGGTGACCCGATTGAAAATGGCGGTGCATCTCTGCACCGCGGATGCCTTGAATTTTGACGGCATTCTAATTTTGTTGTTGCCGAATAACCGGAGCGTCGCCATTGTTCGCGAAACCCGAAATGGGGTCCGTCCGATATCGGGTGCAAAAAATTAGGTGACGGCCATGGCCTTCGGCGGCCCGCGTTCGTTCTGCGTCTGTCCCGGCGCGCACTCCGCTCGTCGCTTACGCTCCCTCGCTTTCCTGGGCTCCTCCGCTAAATAAAGGGAACCTTGAAAGGTGGCCTCCCTGGAATTTTGGGGAGTATTTTGCTCTTGTTGTTTCCGAGAATGGCCAACCGCAAGTAGGGGCGATTCATGAATCGCCTCTACTTCAATGAGGTCACGGCTTTTGGTCGTGCAATATCTGCCCTAACCCCTTGATTTTCAAGGAATAGTTTTCTGCGAGCGGACTCCAAGGCGGCGAGTACCATCGGAGCGCTCACCGCCGTTCGGCAGTTGTGACCGTCCGGACCCTTCCGTTTTTACTCGGTGATTCGATCGCGCCCGGTAGGGCGCTGGGGTAGTGTTCTGATTTTGTTTCCCATGGATTTCAATTCTTCCGACAACAACAAGATTAGAACATGACCTGGGGATTCGTAGGGTAGGTTGCGCCCACCAGAGAATATCGAGTAATGCAGGGGCGATTCGTGAATCGCCCTTACGGCACTTTCAGGCCACGGCGGTGCGGACCGGATTCTCCAGGGCCCCGATAGACTCGATCTCCACCCGCACTTGGTCCCCGTCCGCCAAGAAGGCCGGCGGGGTGCGTGCGAAGCCCACTCCCGGTGGGGTTCCGGTCAGGATGAGGGTACCCGGCAACAGGGTTGTATCTTGGCTGAGGTGGGTGATGAGCTGGGCCACGGAGAAGATCATATCGCTGGTATGGCCGGTCTGCATGGTCTTGCCGTTGAGCACGCACCGCATATCCAGGACCTGAGGATCCGGGATCTCCTCGGCGGTGACCAGCACCGGACCCAGGGGGCAGAAGGCATCGAAGCTCTTGCCGCGCACCCATTGCTGTGCACCACCGTGTTTTTGCCAGCGCCGGGCCGAGACATCGTTCGAGCCAGTATAACCCAGGACATGATCCAGGGCTTGCGCCTCCGACACATCCTTGGCGGTGCGTCCGATGACCACCGCCAGCTCCGCCTCGTAATCCACCTCCGGGCCGTGGGTGCAGGATGCGGGCAAGACGATGGGCGCCCCGGGATCGGTAATCGTAGTGGTGGGCTTCATGAAGAGGATCGGGTGCTCCGGGATCGAGGCTCCCGTCTCCTGGGCATGTGCCCGATAGTTGAGCCCGATCCCGAAGATATTGACCGGGACGACCGGGGCCAGCCACTTGCTGACGACGATCGGCTCCCCGGTCTCACTCAGACCCGCGTAGAGATCCCCCGTCAACCGCAAGGCGTGTCGGTCATCGACCGGGGTGCCATAGTGGACAGCCCCGGCGGCGTCCTGAAAACGTGCAATGCGCATGATACTTACTCCCGAGCACTCTCCGGATTCGATAAGGGTACTTGGAAAATTGGTGGTGTTCGATTCGTAATGGCCAACCTGCGGCCGGACCTGTGTTCTTCGATTAGGTGCCGGGTCCGTTCCCGATCTCCCTCTCCCCAATCCTTAGGTTTTAGCACACACTCGACTCCATCAAGCTGATCCGTCGGCAGCTATAAGCCCTTCTCCCTTTGGAGGTAGAGAGGAAGTCGCCCCTACATACCTACGGGGATTCCACCCGAGCGCCGGTTTGCCAGCACCTATGTCCGGTGCTATGCGGTAGGCGCGGGCTTACCCGCGCTCCATCCGGTATCACGCGGTAATGGTTCCATACCTACTTGGTCTTGGCACACACTGTACCCTAGGGATCAACTCTCCGTGGTCAGGGGGATGATCTCGATATCCACCCGGCGATTGCGGCGTCGGCTCTCTTCGGTCGTGTTGCCGGTGATGGGCCGGTTCTCGCCGTAGCCGGTAGTCTTGAGGCGGCCGGGATAGACATTCGAGCTGAGCAGATAATTCTCCACCGCCTGGGCGCGCCGCTCCGATAGTCTCTGGTTGTACTCGGTCGCGCCGGTGCTGTCCGTATGGCCGCCGATCATCAGCCGGGTCTTGCCGTACTTGCTCACCACCCCCGAGATCTTATCCAAAGTGCTGTGGAAACCGGGCTCGATCCGGTCCGAATCCACTGCGAAAGCGGTTTCGTTGGTCATTCCCACCAGCAGCCGGTCATGGGGGAGGGGCTCGACGCGGATGACGCCGGCGGCAATCTCCGGGGCCAAGAGCCGCTCGAAGTCACGGCGCTGCTTCTCCATATAGCTGCCGATCAGGCCGCCAGCCAAGCCGCCCCCCATGGCCCCGATCAGGGCGCCCTTACCCGACTTGTCCGATACCGCGGCGCCGACCGCGGCCCCGGCAAGGGCACCGATGGCGACCCCCTGCTGGGTCTCCGTCAGCGGCCGCTGATTCCCATACTCATCGGTGGCGCAGCCGGCCACCAACAGACTGCTGGCACAGATTGCACCGCCGAGCCGGATCCAAAGTTTATTCATCACTCGATCTCCGAATAAAGGTGCCCCGAGGGCGTATGAACAATTCAATGCCTCACGGCCGGATTATAGGGGGCTTTGAAAAATTCCGAAAACAGCACTACTGTCCCAAATGTTTAATCAAATAAATTCAGTTGGTTATTCGTTTCGGTCTGAATAGAATTGTAGTTTAGATCTTTAACTATCTGATTTAACGGAATTCATTCAAACAGGGTGAGGCTTAAGACCTGTAGAATTGTGTAGAGACTAACCTCGAGTTTCAGCCGTTTTCTGGTGATAGCCACGAGTACGTAGACCGACACGGCGATCCAGATCTGGCTTTTGACCGCATTCTCTGAGGTGCCGAAGAACGCCTCGATGCGCAGGTGTTGCTTGATCCATTTGAAAAATAGCTCCCCTTGTCAACGGCAACGGTAGAGATCTGCGATGGTCAATGCCGGCAGGGAGAAGTTGTTGGTCAAAAAGGCGAAGGTTTTCTCGGTGGTGGCGTCGTAGCACTTGATACACCGCGATTTTTCGGGACAGTAGC
>Ga0209788_1000266_pt1 | contig 13318 bp, 10 predicted proteins | sample WorMetLIZISLAND1_2_FD_187415 | JGI IMG/M metagenome (GOLD analysis project Ga0209788, IMG submission 187415) | Marine gutless worms symbiont microbial communities from Max Planck institute for Marine Microbiology, Germany - Olavius clavatus LIZARD... ...
TTGCTATACATATCATAACATAACATAACATAACATAACATAACATATCGATCGATCGATCGATTGATATGTTATGTTATGTTATGATATGTATAGCAAAGTTATGTTCACCTGCTCTAACACTCAATGAGCATGCCGGTGAAGCATATGCCTGTCTATATGTCCTACTGTATGTCTGTTGGTTGGTCGGATTCAATGTTGGGTATCATCATCATAGCATTATCAGACAGTATTTGTCAGCTAGTAGCTGTGTCGTGATGCAAAAAATCCTACGTAGTCACATGTGGCCTTGGTATGCATATCCACATCAGTTTCCACTTAGCAAAGCTACTCATTGTAGACGATATTTCAGCCATTCTGCATTTACAAGAAGTTGTGAGACGTCGACGGTAGGCAGTAAGTGTCTGAAGTGTGATGTTTTGATGTGTGAAGGTCGGTTGGGTAGAAGTGCCGCTCACTGCCTGTCCTGTTCACTGTTTCCCGTACTGCAGCGATCTCATGCCAACATGTTTGTCATTCGAACTGTTGCGTCTCTCGGAGAAATTACTGCAGTGCGTGTGTGGCACTACAATATCGGCTCACATCCCAAGTGGTTTGTCTTGCTATGTCTAGTCTGTCTGGCCCGTTGTTAGCAGGTTACACTCTGCCCAACAGACTACACAGCCGCCTATCCAGCCTACTTGGATGGTTCAGTGTCGGTGAGATGATGTAAGGAGGGACTCTGCTGACTGTCGGTCCAGATTCAGAACAGCGGACTTTTAACTAGAACGGAAATATTATAGTTCGGAGTTTTGGAAAAGTTGGAAATCAAATAGCAAAACATTCCATTTATTTGTGGCATGTATTGTGCTCTTAGTCTAAAGACCTCCATTTTGCAGCATGGGTTTCTCTTACTTCGTCAGTCATGAACTTTCTACAACTTGTTGTGCTTGAGTCAGGCGCTGGCCTGGCACAGATTGGCACGTCGCTGAGAAGTTGCATGTAACACACGAGTGAGATGGTTTCTTTGATGCTTGTGTTATGACTGGTATCCTGCCTTCATTGCTTCGACACTGTTGGTTAAGCAACTATTGTGTGTTAAGTTCAGACTGATATCTTTGCCATTGCTTGATGTTTCTGAGATTGATTTTATGATAATCAGTGTGTACTCATTAACTATTTTTAAACTTACTTTTTTATCCTTAGTTTTTGTTCGCTTATATAATAAATATATATGGTTAAGGAATCAAATCCATAAAAAAACTTTGCTTCAAAACCCCTGGGATATCGTTTTGGTAGTTATTGTAAGTGAGCAGGAGCCAACTTGAATGAACTGCGCTATTGGTGCAGAGTTTCAGCCAGTCACACGAGGAGGTTGAGGATAAAAATGACCGGAGTTTTCAGAATCAAGGAGACAACTGGCTAGCCGGTGTTTTCTTGGAAGATGGCTGTTAGAATGGAGTGATGTGTGTGGCAGGTATGTGAGCCGAATTATCGTACATGACTGGCCTGAAGCGAAGAAGTACCTGTTTATCTGCAAGACGTGGGTATCTACCGGCGTCAGCGGAGGTTCTCTGGACAAAACGTTCACGACTGCAACGCACTCACAGGCGCTGAGTTTTCACAATCTCTTCACTATCAACTCACTCAGGTAGATCTGATGAACTTATTCACGTAGACAGGTAGATTCTGCTGTAGTCAACTCACTCACTGGGGTGAATTCTGTCGTGTGTGATGCGTTGTATACTTAGTGCAAGCCAAAGTGTTAACGGTGGAGATAAAAGTCAGGGCCAGTGAACAATCAGTGTTGTGTGTTTACTTGTGAACACAGTACTTACTGCTATAGTGGAGTCATGGTACACTGCAGCCTGGCTATTTAATGCACTGCGCTCCTGTCTTGCAGGCTTAGCTTTGGCTGGCAGTCTGTTTGACTGTCTTATAAAATGAAATTACTGTGATCAGCTGAAAGTGTATTAGTGCTTCTGCTGTTGCACATTGTGGCAGTTGATGTCCCATATCTCATATAAACATGCAGTAGGCTTGCCTCACGACTGATGCGTGTAGAAAAATGCTTATGCTCCCACTTAAAGGGACAAGTGCCCTACTGTTATAGACTCCCAATTTCTGACCCTAATGTAGTATTCTTGCTGTTTTGCGGGCTATGTGCTATTAACTTGTGTCATATGACTGGATGCTTGTAATAGTATAAATGAAGATGACAGAGAGTGCTAGCCGTGATGTTGTTGTTGTTGCTGTTATGTGGTGTCAGTGGTATCAACGACAAACATATCTGGTTCTCAGTTTGTGGCCGACCATGTCGCAGTAACTTCACCCGTGCTCAGAGACTTCTCTGCTGTTTGACTCTGGTCATGGGGTATCTCATCAGTAATATCATGTTCTATGGCATAGATCCACCACCTGATGACTGGCGCATGCGCATTGGTCCCATCGAGGTTACGAGGACTGAGATCGCCATTGGTAATTCGCTTACTTACTTACTACTCTATTCTAAGCCTCGTTTTCATCAGTCGTTCACAAGCTTGTTGATAGTTGTGATAAATGTTTAAATGAATATGGAAGATATGCTTAAAATATACCTTTGACGTTTAAACAAGTCTGCTTGTTGAACTTGTTCATTTTCTCATAATTTGCAATGCTGTTTAGCACTACTGGTCCGTAAATTATCGGGCTAACCGATTGTGTTTAAAGTGCAAGTGAAGACGTCATCACAATACAACTCACTGCTGGTACTCAGGAATAAATTTCCCACAAAACGTGTATCTCGGATTTTTCAAATTTTGAAAATTAGCAAAGTGATGCGGGCTGATGCCGTTATGTAACTTATTTATGGGACGACCCTCGTAATATAATGTCTGCACATTTCATAGCTAACAAACAGGGTTTGAGTGCCTCTGTTTAGGTTAACTTGCACGCACGTTTTTAATGCCTTTGTTGTGGTGTATAACACTTTCTGTCATTGTGTAACCTGTAGCTAATCTATAAACCTCCATGGCTTCATCGTGGCTTGATTTGAGCCGTGTATCATCATAAAGTGTAAAGCTATGGAGGTTTATAGATTAACTACAGGCCGCTCGATCGATGATAAAGAGCATAATTTGGTACATACATAAAATCAGTAAATAGATCGTAAATGTTGCTTTGTACACAGTGAGTCAAATCAAGACCATGTCTATCAAATTTTGACCAAATCTGGTCATTCTTTCATGGGCGTTCTCAGCAGTAAATTTGCAACGATGTCATTTTGTTGGGTCTTGGTGTTTTTTAGTTAGTGATCACAGAAGTTGACCTAGTCTCAACTGTACTCATGCTTCAATTGCAGAGTGTTTTTAGAGCAATGTCCACAAGACGGCGCCACCACTATTGCAGTACATGCTCCAGTTTCTAGTTGAAGTTTTGAGCATGTAAGAGTTTTATTTTTGATTGTGTGAGGGTGGTGTGTATTGTTTATTGTAGTGATATTGATGCCACTGATTGATAATGTTGTTGGGCATGTTAATGGCAGCTATTCAGAGTTCACTCATAATGCTGCCAATCAGCATAATTGTGTCAATGGTGTTTCGCAACATACGACCAAAACCGACAGAGCAGCGGCTGATCAAAGACCTGTTGGTCTATGACGAGTATGGCACATATGGTGACATGGTGGACATGTATGAAGACCGCACGTATGAGATCGACAACGAAGCTTACAAGTCTTTTTCAGAGGGTTCTTTGGCGATAAATGACTCAGCCAAGAAACCTGCTGAGGACAAAGAGGAAAATGACGAGTCGTCGTCATCATCAGCATCAGCGTCATCGTCAGCGTCATTGTCATCTGAGTCTGATGGACCGCCGAGTGAGGACGAGTTTTTTACGCCGAAGGAGGAGACTGAACCAGTGACGCCAGCCGATGAGGCCGCATCTCTAGCCAGCAAGCCTGAGATGGCATCTGACAACCAAACTGACTTCAGCACTGCTATTGAAGGCGACCTAGACTCGTTTGTCGGACTGCTACCGTGGTGGGTCGCCCCCATCACATGGATCGTAGCCATCGCCGGGTCTATAGTCTGTGGCTTCTTTATCGTTCTCTACACGTTCACGTTCGGCCCTGAGAAGACGAAAGCGTGGTGTGCCTCTGTACTTCTGAGCTTCTTCTTTGGCCTGCTGCTGGAACAGCCCCTAAAGATCCTGCTGGTGGCGTTCGCGCTGGCATTCATCTGTCGTAAATCTACTGACATCTATCCCACAGAGCTGGACATCGTCGCTGATCACAGTGTTCGTGGTACGTACGTCTCTCAGTCAGTCAGTCAGTCTGTCTGTCTGTCTGTCTGTCTGTCTGTCTGTCTGTCTGTCTGTCTGTCTGTCTGTCTGTCCGTCTCACTCGTAGCATCACTCCAGTGTGGCATGTGCTGGCAGTACAGTTCTTGCTCTTTTCTTCCTGTTTCTGCTCACTACTTCATTACAGTTGAACAGTTCGCATGGAAAACTCAATGTCGTGTTAAAATATTAAGTAATTTCTGCAAGGAAAAGTTACCATATTCGCCAGTTTATTAGTGTCAAAGGCAAGTATAGACTGTTGCTTGTGTGTATGTGTGTGTGTGCTATGCGTGAAATAGAGCTGGATTCAACGTCCGTGCTGCGCTGGCTGGTCATACACAACTTGAGACACCACCCACACTACAAGCCACCCGGCAGACAGTTTGTCATCAGTGCCCAGGAAGTGTTCCTGCGAGAGAGAGCGTTCTATCAGATGCTCTATGAGTTCTCGTGCTACATTCTCTTCATCATACTGATGCTGGCGATGGTCAACATTCGACATGACAACGACATCTTTCTACGCAATGACTCCGTCTACCGTCAGGTCTTCAATGACCCGCAGTTTCGCAATGTGCGTACTTTTCATTTAGTTTACTCTGTCTCTCCTTCCCAGCCTGTTTAGTAATAGTAGTCAGTGATGAAATGGACGCAGACACAACATGTCTCTATGTCCACATCTCCAATATAACTTTTTACTAACTTACACTATGCATTTAACATAACACACTCTGATCGGTCTCCGATTCCGGCAAGGTCGGCTGTCCAATCAAACATAACATCTTCATCTTGACAACTCCAAAAAGTATCTAGGCGTGCTTTAAATAAATCAATAGAGTTACCGTCCAAAACTTAATTAGGCAAACTATTTCTAATATTTACTATTTTCTGTTTGTACTGTCTGTCTACTGTCTGTACTGTTTGTACTGTACTGTCTGCCGGCAATGATGAAGTACAGCCACTTATACCTGCCAATCTTGCCTTCTTCTAATTTGTTTTTTTCACGTGACTGGTTGTCATTGTAGGTAGTGTTATCAGTTGATGTGTCTGTGTATATCTGACTGTGACTGGCATGAATGATGTGTAGACAGACGTTGATGACTGGTAAAAGTAAAGCTGTGTTACTGTTATTAGTACAGTTATGGTTAACATCAGTTAATGTTACTGTTAATAATAATAATAATAATAATAATAATAATAATAATAATAATAATAAACTATTAATAATAATACACGGGCACTTTCTAACGCGCCGTAACACAACAGATACTGTTGGTTGGTTACTAACTTTGACTGACATTTGCTGTGTTGTGCGCATGTTAATAATGTCACACACAGTCAGCGACTGTAACACTGTGTCTTCACTGTGTGATGTGAACACGATGTATAGAGCAGCTGTACTGTGTGCCATGCTGTGCAGTGCCGTGCTGTGTCGGTGTAGATCCAGGGCCGTGAACAGTTCTGGGCGTGGATTCGGTCCGACTGGATGCTGATCTTGTTTGGTGAAGGTTACGACTTCTTCTACGAGGCGACCTACTTTGGTGGCATCGTGTTAAGACCTTCGCGTATGATGCGCTTCGTACACAAGCCAGGTACACTGCTGCTGCTGCTGTTGTCACAATTATACACGTGTGCAATATTTTACGTGTTCTCAGTGTGAATCAGTGAAATCTTGTACGCAGATATAGTCACATATTTAGATGGTAGTATGTTTAGTGAACACTGAGAGTGGTTGAAGTTGTGCTTTTATCTCCATTCGTGTGTCTGTCTCTGAGCAGAATTACTCACAAAATGCGTTGGTAAATTTTCATGACAAGAGTAAACTGTGGGACAAGCAGTAAGCCCACATTGCATGGCTGTACCTGAACGGTTACTGGCAACACTGTGGTTGTAGAATTTGTGTGAGTATTGTTAGTGAACGACTGAACGTGCCACTACAGTACATGTGAGATTAATAGCTCGAACGTCGACGCTGTTCTCTGTGTAATTTATGGCGGTTAACGGCCTTAAATTAGTGGCACTTTATGCCAACCAGACGGCAGGGTTTCTGACAGAACCAGCGGCAGTGAACTGTGCAATTGAGTGAGCGGGTAAGTCTATAATGATGGCATTGGTTGATAGGCGTACTGGAGAGGGTGAGGCCACGAGTCTGAGACTTGACAAAGAACCTGACGAACGCTGCACGTGAACGTGCACTGTATTGGACTGGACAGCGTGATCACATTGGATACAGAAGGACTGTACTGAGCTGACGGGAAGTTGTTTGAACTACGTCTAGTGCGTAGTGCATACTTGGCCCAGCTATACTCTCTGTGATGTGTAGTTCTATACTTGTACGTACAGTAAAGGTAAAGGTAAAGGAAGTGTATAGCTGTTAATGGAAATCCATCTCACAGCTACGGAGTGTCACGGCATAGTTTGATCCGTACACAGATAAAAGATGCGTATGACACGTAATGCGTTTCAAAAAATATGCGCATCATACACGCGTACGTTTCATTTAACAGTCAAGGCTATTATGTATGATATTAACTGGCTCTGTACTCTTATTGAAATAACCCCTGACAATCGCACAAACACGGCAAACACTGAAACAAATCAGAAATCCTATACACAGTGATACAATGCATGAATGGACGCAATGCAACATTGTCAACAAGTGCGGTGATTGTTCACAGTCTCACAGTGCAATGATCTCGCTGTCTCTCTAGTCGGGCGGTTGTAGATCAACGCTCACGACCACAAGTTCACGTCAGGCTTCACGGTCTTGAGACACCTCCAAGAGTTCGTTGACCTTCATTCCAGTCAGCTTCTCGATGTAGTCCATGTAGTTTAGTCGAGGACGGCCACGTCTTGTTGTTCCATGTGTTGACTGGCTGGTATAGCGCATAGGTACTGGCATGTGGGGAGTGTGTATTTCGGAGCATGTGTCCGAGGAAACGAAGTTGTCGATCATGTACTGTGTGTATGAGGTAATTCCTGGAAACTGATCTGAGGACCATAGTATTACGCACTTTGTCTAATTGTTTAACTCCTGTCATGATGCGATATGTACTTGTTGCAAAGGAGTTGATGACTCGGCCCCATAGAGCATTACTGAGAGTACTAGACTGTCAAATAGACTGAGTTTTGTTTCCAGGTCGAGACACTGTGAGCGCCAGACTGTTTCCAGCTTCCAGAAAACACTCCATGCCATGCCTCACCTACGTCTCAAGTCATCCAGAGGAGACGATATCATAGATCTGAGGTAGCAGAAGTCCTCCACTGGGGCCACCTCTTGCTCCAGTACCAGTGGTGACTGCACAGCCAAGAAACCAGACTTTCGTCTTCTTAAAATTGATGTTGAGTCCAACATAACCCGCATTTTCCTTGAGGCAGGTTATGTGGTCATTCACATGTTCATTGTCAAAGTCCAGGAGCACAATGTCATGTGCGTAGTCTAGATCGTGCAGTGTCTTGTCTGGGTGTGTCTGTATGCCAAAGTTTCCAATTTCTGTGACTTTCAGCACGTAGTCGAGTACCATGATGAAGAGGAACGGCGCTAGGGTGTCACCCTGAAGTACTCCTTTGGTGATGTAAAACAGTTTGCTAAACTGTCCGTTGACCATGACTTTGCTACTCGATTCTTTGTACATCTCCATGATGGCTATGACTATTTTTTCCATAGTATTCCATAGTGACGTAAGATTTCTGACAACCTGGCTCTGTCAACTGAATCGAATGCAATGATACTATGTACAATGCAATAACAACAAGAAGCTCAGCTGTTGCTGTGATAGAACTTGCCCGAAAATTTGCAAAATAACGTATGCTAAACTATGCACCTACGTTTCAAAAAGTAAAATACGTTGCTTACGTAGGGATCGAACTGTGCCGTAGCGTGCAGTATGCTGAGCGTATATAGCCTACTTGCCGTGTACTGTAGACGTGCCTTACGTGTTCAAGTACGGCGACCACGTGCACGCTAACAAGTCGGTACTGTTTGACCTCGACAAGGTGACTGCCGTTGCTGTGGCCGAGCGTCTTGACCAGGTCAACTGGTTCAATCGCAACTACGGCGTCTGTGTGGTCGAACTCATCCTGTACACGCCGTACTCAGACCTACTCACACAGGTGACACGTCATCTCGTGATTAGGTTTATACACGGTGCCTCAAAACAGTAAGCTGTTGATTTCATGCTGATGTGTCGATGAATACTGAGCAGATAGGAGGAACGCCAACAAATACATACTAACAACTACAGAGAAAAGTTAGAAATGAAACATTGTCTGGTATTATCACGTGAAATATTTTTATCAGTATTTTCTATGTTTCAGTATTCTGTGACTGAAAGCAGTCAGTGTAGGCCTATGGACAACAGTTGTGTCTGAATCCCATGAAGACACAAGTCCTGTGTCTGGGGTCCAAGTAGCCTACCCAGTGGACAGGATCGCCATTCAGCATGTGCCGCTTCTGTCAATCTCAGTCAAAGTGGTCAACACTGCTCGTGACCTTGGCGTTTACATCGACAGATCACTGACAATGTCTGACCATGTCGCTGCCGTCTGCTGCGTTGCATACTTTCCACTCCGACAGCTACGCCTGGTCACTCGTTCACTGACCGTCGACGCCGCAAAGTCGTTAGTCCAGGCCTTTATTACATGTCGCCTGCACTGCTGTAATTCTCTCTGTGGCGGTATCACGGACAGTCTACTCTCTTTCGGCATTTGCAGTCTGTTCAGAATGCGGCAGCACGACTCATAACTGGCACCGGCCGATGTGATCACATCACACCAGTGTTGAGAGAACTCCACTGATTACCAGTTTGACAGCGCGTCGAGTTCAAATTAGCCGTGCTCGTCTACAAGTCTCTCCATGGACTCACGGCGACCGATGACTGTCAACTGGTCGTCAACTCTGATCGTCACAGGCTACGGTCATCTGACGTCGACACATGTATTGTACCTCGGACGAACACCCGGCTCAGTGACAGGAGCTTCACTGTCGCCAGTCCACGGTTTTGAAACACTTTGCCAGTGGAACTCCATCAGCCGGACATTAAACTTATTACATTTCGGCGGCTGCTAAAAACCCATTTGTTTCAGTGTGACAGACCCAGGTGCATAGTTACTTCTTCTGTTTTAATCGCGCTAGATAAATGCTCTTCTACTATTGCTAAGCAAACACGAACGAGCTTCGCAAAATTTACGAAAATCTGCGTCTGACCATGTTGCCATGCTGACGAAAATGTCGGCATTTTATCACAACATTTTGTCGTTTTTTTGTCACAGAAGTGCGGGCAACCACCAGGCTGGGCATTGCCACGCATTCTTGTTTTCGTTGTGAAAAATACTTATGATGATAGCAGAGTTTGGCTGTGTGTGACTGAAAGCATCGAACTCAATTCATCTGCACTACTTGAGATGTAATGATCTCAGTCTCAAAACATTCAAACATTAAACAGTTTAAAGACGTTTTTGTTTGCACATCACTAGCGCATCTAGCGCATTAGAGGCTTTCTGCAGATGGTAACGCGCTATGTAAGTTGACATCTGTTATTAGTATTAGTATTGGTGGTCTAGTGGTTAGGCGTTGGACTTGCAGTTAACAGGTTGCGAGTTCGACTCCCGGCCGTGCACTGCCGGATGGGTGGTAGGCCTGCCTGGATGGGTGACTCTGCGGGCGGGTAAATCATCTCGGTATGTAATCAGTCACCTAGGTCAACTCAGTCTTCCATCCCTCCTGGGTAGCTAAATCGAGTTCCGGCCTTTCTGGCTGCGGTTAAGGCAGGGTCTGTTCACTTGTGTCGGGTGGTAGGTAACACTGTGTGATCCCATATGGCAGGTGGATGTGAGATGGAGTTCCATTATCAGCTATATACAGGACCTTTAAGCTTTTAACCTTTCTATTAGTATTGGTATTATTGAACGACAAGCCGGTGTGCGTGCGGCATGCACTAGTATATGAGATGTCTGAGAGTGCATGGTAGGCATACATGTGGCTGTACTTACAGGTGGTGATCACAGCTGAGATGCCGACTGCCGGCGGCTTCTACATCTCACACTCAGTCGACACAATCCGCCTTCATCCGTACGTCCAGTCCTATCAGTTTGTCTATCTCACCATTCAACTCGTGTTCCTCATATTCACTGTTGGCTTTGTGCTGCACACGCTGCGTGACCTGATGGTCATGGGAGCAGCCTTCTACACTACTCCACGATCCCTCATCGACCTCTGCCTTGCCACCTCCGCCACGTTCCTAGTGACCGTATTTATCTGGTACAATATTGAGCTCTATGATGTGTCTTCTCACATTGAAACCTTGCATTACCGCCAGCTGTTCTACCTCGATCGACTTCTGCTCGCTGCTGATGGCTTTGTCGGTTTCTTTGCAATACTTCGAGGTCTGCTGCTGTTCCGCTACTTCCCGGCAACGAAGCGCATCATTGTCATCATGGAGAAGGCATCTCCGTACGTGGTCTGCAGCGTGATATTCGGCCTGATCGCGTGGCTGGTAATAGCGGTCGGTGCGTCGGCGTTGTACGGACGTGAAGTTGTACAGCTGCGTAGTGTCGGTCCATCACTGGCCGCCACTACCCACGCCATGTCACGAGTCTACCACTACGAGACTCACTCCATCTCACATCCGCTGGCTGCGTCTCTGTTCATCATGGTCTGTGTGCTGTTGTTCCTGTGTATCGCTCGAGCTATGTGTGTGGTCGCTATGTTCATGGCGTTCCATGACGTCAGTCAGTTGCCGGAGTCCGAGCAATCTCGACTCTTCTTTGCACAACTCGCCCAGAGCTTCCGTGACGCCATGAGCTGTGTTGGCTTGTTCGACATCAGAAAGAAGAAGAAGAAGAAGCAGAAAGCCGTTGCTAAAATCGTCTAACCCACTGCTGGCTGACACTCACTTGACTTGCACCGTTCACACAATGTTTGCCTTTTGCATTTTTATGTGTTTTTGTATTTTGTATTTCTTGTATTTCTTGTTCGCGTCAGAAGTTCCGATGGTTTGTACAAACGAGAGCAGTAAACGTGACTACATGCGATGTGATGTGATGTGATGTGATGTGGCTGGCCCACCCACGTCACGTCACGTCAGCAATGTAAACATTCACTGCTAACGTCGTCGCTTTTCTGCATACGAGTTTTTCTGGTTGACGATGGTTTATATTTTATTATACATGTATGTTTCAAATGTTACATTTTCTCCGTTCGTTTTTTGCCTTCTAATGTTGCTGTTTTAAAGAGAAATTGTTTCCGGTTGACTCGTTTGTTGTTTTGTTTCTTAGCTGATGTTCAGTTGCTGCGACGGCGGGCGTCATCATAGGGTGGATAGGGGACGTGCCCCCCACTTTTTGAACCGGGGAGGTAAAGCCACGTAATGCGTTTTGTCCCCTTACTTTCTAGGGGAACAATTTCAAACAAAAACATGGAAAGTCAAAGAGGCTCATTACATGGCTAAGAACGACAAGCAGACTCAGAGGTATCCAACAATCACTGCTCAGATCAGCTGATTCAGCTGCCTAGTGACTGAACTGAGATCGATCAACTGTTGGCACATAAAGCCCTCCTGTACTGTACGTGCGTCGTCAGCTGCAGTGCACCCCGGTGTCTGGCTCAGCAGCGACTATAGAGGCTGAGATGACAGGAAACTTATAAAGCTTCTGGAACTTCGTGCAGATGACAACATCGACCTTCAGTAATGGGTGGTGGTTGAAGAAGAAAACCAGCTTCACGAGCACAGAGATACAGAGCGGAATTCTTGAGATCTTCAACCGCTCAATTCATAGCCTTTTATGCGAGGACACCATTCCTGATTGACTCAGTTTGTAATTATTGTGTTATCTGCGCATCTCCGCCTTCCTGTTGTCTCTCACCCTGAGAACCACGGCTGGCAACACTGACCTGCCAGCGTCATTGACTGAAGACAAGCACGTTGTTTGTTTCTGACGAATTGATGGAAATTCTTGCATCTGAAGACAGGGTAAGAGAAGAAGAACAGGAGGAACAGGAAATCCAGGATGAAGTTGAAGTTGAGTTAGACATGTTTCCAAGTGACGATGATGACGACGACGATGATGATAATGATATAATTTTTGATATCGGTTCATTACTGACCTATGTGTGAGACGAAGCTGACCTGTAGCCTACTTTGACCCGCTTGACTTGCTTGGATAGCCATACCGCAGTTACATTCGCCACCCAAAGTCTAAGTTTCCATCGATGAGTCACATGCCTAGTTTTAAACGCGTACTTAGCTTGGCCTTTGCTGACCCTAATGTACTTTTGTTGCCATTATTGACCTAGGCAATCAATATTTTGACACTGAATGACATTTCCGAAATCTGCTCTTCATTCATTGTCTTTAATTTGATTGCTACATGTTTATGTTTTGCGCAGTATTAACAAGTAAATCACGCTATCGCTAAGATGACCGCGCGATGCGCCCAATATATGGGTGCCCTGAAAAGTTTCGAGTCCTCGCAAACGCCCCCGGCTACTTTTCCCGAAATTTGTGAAGTGCTTTTGTTCCGATCGATACTAAGAATGTGCATACAAAATTTGAAGTTCGTAGCTTTATCCGTTCCTGAGATAATAGGGGTACTCAAAAAATTGAGGCAGTCCCTCGATACGCCCACGCTCCATTTTCTCTCAAATTTTTAAAGGGCTTTTGTTCGGATGGACCCTGTAAATATACCTGCCAAATTTGAAGCTCGTAGCTTTATCCGTTCCTGAGATAATAGGGGGTACTCAATAAATTTGGGCAGTCCCTGTATACGCCCGCGCTCCAGTTTCTCCCAAATTTTTAGTCGGTTTTTGTTTGTATGGACCCTGTGAATATATCTTCCAAATTTGAAGTTCGTAGCTTTACCCATTCCTGAGATAATAGGGGGTACTCAAAAAATTTGGGGAGTCCCTGGATTCGCCCACGCTCCCTATTCTCCCACATTTATAAAGGGCTTTTGTTCATATGGACCTTCTGAATATACCTGCCAAATTTGAAGTTCGTAGCTTTACCCAATCCTGAGATTATAGGGG
>Ga0209788_1000267_pt1 | contig 13315 bp, 12 predicted proteins | sample WorMetLIZISLAND1_2_FD_187415 | JGI IMG/M metagenome (GOLD analysis project Ga0209788, IMG submission 187415) | Marine gutless worms symbiont microbial communities from Max Planck institute for Marine Microbiology, Germany - Olavius clavatus LIZARD... ...
CAGGCATATTCACAGGGCCCATCCGAACAAAAGCCCTTTAAAATTTTGGGAGAAGATGGCATGTGGGCGTATCCAGGGACTGTCCAAATTTTTTGAATACCCCCTATTATCTCAGGAACGGGTAAAGCTACGAACTTCAAACTTGGCGGGTATATTCACAGGGTTCATGCGAACAACAGCCCTTTAAAAATTTGGGAGAATAGGGAGCGTGGGCGAATCCAGGGACTCCCCAACTTTTTGAAGTACCCCCCTATTATCTCAAGAATGGGTAAAGCTACGAAAGTCAAATTTGGCAGATATATTCAGAGGATCCATGCGATCAAAAGCCGATTAAAAATTTGGGAGAAAATGGAGCGTGGGCGTATACAGGAACTGCCCAAATTTTTCGAGTACCCCCTATTATCTCAGGAACGGGTAAAGCTACGAACTTCAAATTTTGTACGCACATTCCTAGTATCAATCGGAACAAAAGTCCATTACAAATTTCTGGAAAAGTAGCCGGGTGCGTAGTGAGGTCTCTCAAAACTTTTCAGGGCACCCATATATTGGGCGCATCGCGCGGTCTTCTTTGTGATAGCTCAGCTGTCTTATATACACATCGTGTTTATGGCCGCATGCAGACTATTTTCCGGGCGGGACTTAGCCTTATCGTCGTTCTTTCTCTCATTTACATACTTTCTTGTCCATCAAATCACGTCTCCTACCTCTTCCAGTGGACGTTCGAGGCACTCGTCTTTCTACTGACGGCGACAGAACGTTTCCTGTCGCAGCCGCTCGTCTGTGGAACAGTCTTCCATCGCACATCACTACTGCCCCCTCACTCTATCTTCTGCTGTTGTCTTAAATCACATCTCTTCTCACTTTCTTATCTCGCTTTCTCTTCTCTCATTTATACAGTGCCCGCGCAGTGAATCGTCATTTTGGTCTATTTTTTGGACAATATAATCGCTATTTAACATTTAACATTTTTGTGCGAGTACAATTTCTTACAGGGTAAAGGCGAGAAAGTACTCCTAGTGCCGGCAAATACAAAATGGCTGATGTGACTTGACTTTAAAAATATCAACATTTCGTAATTTTGCTGCACGTCGAAAGACGCATGACAACCCGGATGTGACGTGGATGGCAGGCCAGGTGTCGTGCTAACTTTACATAATTACATCAATTATTATTACCGGAGCGATTTAACGCCGGCGTAGAGTGGTGTGACGCCAGCTTCCTTCCTCACAGCAGACCGCTTTAGCTGTTTGACGTCGGAGCGCGGACTCCACGAACCGAGCAACATCCGGTCGGCGTCATCCCGTGTAACGGAAGTCGTGCGTCTCTGGCGGCGACTGACGTCACAGCAGAGACGATAGACCAGTAGAATGGCGGCAAATGAGAGGCAACATGTCAACAGGATCACTGCCAGTGCCAGTAGAACCTCTGTAGAGCGATCCATATCGGGTCTGTTAATTTCACACGATACCATCAGCATAAGCACAGCAACATTAATATAAATAACACCACAACAACAGTAAAGGTACTGTATGGCTGTTAATGGAACTCCATATCAAAACTACGGAGTGTCACTTGCCATATGGGATCACACAGTGTTACCTGCCACCGAACACAAGTAAACACACCCCGCCTTAACCCCAGCCAGACAGGCTGGTACTTGATTTACCTACCCCTGGAAGGCTTAGTTGACCTAGGTGACTTGTTACATACCGAGATGGTTTACCTGCCCGCAGACGGTCACCCATCCAAGTACTAGCCGGGTCCACTGTCGATTAACTACGTTGATCGAAGCCAACGTGCTAACCACTACACTACGCCACCACCCAGTGATCAATTAATTAACTAATGCATAGTAATCAGTCTGTCACATAACCTATTACCACATTGACCGTCTCTAGGAAGACTGTTATTCGAAAATTTTGGCTAAAAAGATTTTTCTGATGATTTTCGGCTATCCGTAATTTTTTTTCGCCAGTTTCAGGGCTACAGCTGTAAATATTCAGTTCGTCGGCTATATGCTCGGCGGCTTGGGTTCAGCGCTGCTGAAAACCAGAACCTGGAACGTTTTAACGAGTTGGAACGGACTTGGCTATGAATTAATGAAACATGTACGCCTAGTCCCTACATGAAGGCTCAAGCGGACTAAATGTTAGGCTAGTATTGTGTACTATTTATCGCTTGGCTCCGAACTGCGTTAACGACTACATGTCAGAAACGATGAATAAAAACTGTTGATAATGTAGGCCTACATGTTCTATATAAGCAGAACAAATTTATATTGCGTGTGATAAAATATGTACGATGACAAATCGCTCTGGGAAGAAAATCGATATAATATCGATCGGATCACTCTGAACTGTAGAATAAGGCTATAGAACTTTGTGTTGGTTGTTGACAATATTATGTTACCATACATACTCCATACACACTCCATTTCCTTCAATTTTCTGGGCTAAGTGATATCTCGGACACACTTTCTCAATTGCTGTCTGTCGTGTGTCAATCTAGCAACTTCATTTAGGCTATTTTCACCTATTCTACTCCGCATTGGCGTCGCCAGCTATCACGCCCACTGGCACGTGCCCAGCCCTCGATTTTCAACTGTTTAATTTTTCAGGTCACTTCAGTCTGCCGAGCCGCACAAACAAACATTCGACTCCATGTGGTTGCGCATCCATTAACAAGAAAGCCTTGCTATCGCAAAGACGACCGCGCGATGCGCCGTATATATAAGCTATTCACCCTAATTTTGTTCACGTTTACGGCCACTATAATTTGCGCGGATTTTGATTCTGAACGAATTTATGCTCCGGAAATTGTGTTTATTTTTGCGAGAGTGACGTTTCGGCCGTTCAAGGTCATCCGAGGTCATTGATTTTGGTGCCACTCGAAAGCGCGTATGCGACTTCCTATTAGTCCGCAATAGTAACCTCGGTCCCATCTTGCACCATTTCGGAGATGTGACAGCTTTTATGTGCTCCTGGCCCCACTTCTATTCTACCGTAATTTTGCACCAGATCGCCCATGTTCGGGTCAGCCAGCGCATAGGCCTAAGCCTTAAGCTATTCGGTCGTGAAATTATTTTCGAAGAATTCCAACCTAGGCTATGTGAGCACGGTACCGGTACCTAAAGTGCGTCACAGACAGACAGACAGACAAACGCTATACTGTGGCAATACCGCGCTCTGCATAGCATCGCGCGGGAAAAAGAAATCATTATGTCATGAATTGCGGACTAAATAGTAAAGCGGCTTTCCATACGTGCGCAGCATCTAGGCCTATTTATAGTTGACTGGTGACGTCATATGTTAGGAAGCAAGCAAAATCGTGGTTTTATGAGCTTCTCTGACCCCGCCCGCATTCTACCTCCATTTTGGGTGTGTTTCCTTTGCACCAGACCGCTCCTGTTGGGGTCAGTGAGAGCAGCGACCCTAAGCTATTCGGCCGTGCAATTATTTTCGAAGTATTCCAACCTGTGTGAAAATCAGAGACGACATGCAATCTCATAACCGCGCTTTGCGTAGCATCGCGCGGTAATAAGCGATACATATCCACATATACCTTATATTTTTTGAAACTACGCCCACAGGCCTACATCTTGCAGCCGATAACATAAGTCTATCTTCGTTGAAATTTTTCTGGTGGGCGCCGGAATTTTGTTCACTTCGGCGAGCTGGGCGTTTCGGCCGTTCAAGGTCATCCAAGGTCGACAAATTTGGTGCCAATGGAAAGCGCATATGGACTTCCTATTAGTCAGTAATAGTAACTTTGGTCCTATCTTGCACCGTTTCTGAGCTAGAACACGTTTTATGTGCTCCTGACCCCACCCCCATTCAACCCCAATTTTGGGGGTGTTCCCGTTGCACCAGATCGCCGATGTTGGGCGTCAACGAGCGCATGGACCTTAAGCTATTTTGGCGTGAAATTATTTTCGAAGAATTCCAACCTATGTGATCATGATACCTGATCGTCACGGACGGACAGACAGACGGACAGACGGACAGACGACTTACTGTCGCATAACCGCGCTCTGCGCTAGCATCGCGCGGTAAAAAGTACACAGGCCTACAGCTCTGTCATTGTTTATTGCATGAATTCCATGGTATTTTAGTGTGTCACCCTTAAATTACTTTTTCTCTTAGTTTCATGCCCCTCCTCGCACAAAATCCTGGCGACGCCACTGCTAGCTACTGTCGTCAGCAATGTCTTATATATGCGGGAAGCATTCTCGCCGATATTGTAATTATCTTGAAAGATAATAATATTCGTATATACATACAATTGGACTATAGCGCCGTCGAAAACTCATATTTTCTTCCGATACCTGGCATTGTTTTGGTCACTTCCCTTCACCTATTTTACCAACGCTGACAAGAACACTTAAATGAATGTCGGTATATGAATCTAAACCCACTGTCACGGGGCTACAGGCTACTCTTCACAAAAAACATCAAAAACGCAGAGGATTTGGAGAGGCCTCGTTTTAAATGACCATGTCTCCAACCAAGAAGTCGTCATGGCGAATCCTACGGCGCTATTTCTGGTTCGCTGAAATCCAAAAGTTCAAGCGCTCGTATCTCTGAAACGCATTGTCCGATTTACTTTATTTACTTTACACGGACCATACTTTGTCCCCGGACACTATAATGACTGTTGACGCATATGACAGGAGATTATTTCGCAAGGGAGTGTAACTAGCCGACCTATGATACAAAGAGAGAGAATGAAAAGGCACATTTGAAGAAATATACGAAAGACAACGCGCGAGGAGTATACATTAGATTGATCACAATACTTACCCAGCACGCTGGCACGCTGCAATCAAATCGTATACTACGACTTGTTCCCTGCACGATGTGTAATACTGATAGTACGCGTCAGTATCACTGCAGCTGCTGTATCTAAGCCGCTGCGTCGCTGTCCAGTTGGATGCCGTAGGCCTATTAGCCGCTAACGCTGCTACTGATGCTGGCCAGTGCAGAGCTTACTCGAGACACACATCTTAAGCCTTCGTTTGATTTACATATGCGATCCTGTCACAGCGCTATATAAACTACAACAATTAGCTGCAGTGTATGCCAGTGTTCGAGAAAACGTGTGCAACATCTCAAAAAACGTAAAAAGTCATATTTTCTGGATTTAAAAAAACGTTAAAAAACGTAAAAAACGTGACCACTTAGACTTGCAGTACAACAACTTTTCAGGTCACTTAAGTCTGCCGCCCCGCACAAACCAACAAAAATCGGTACCCGTAAGTCACGGTTACCAATACAAACATATCTTGCTCAGAAGTGTGGACACAAGAAACTATGCAACTGAGAACTGTGTGTGATAAATGCCTATAAGTACCCATAACATCCGGGAGTTTTGAGGCCAAAATTTCTATAGACATTCAGCAAACCTGATACTTTTATGACTTATTACGTTTTTTTGAAACGTCATTTCAAAAAAGTCATGTTTTTTTGAAATCTGAAAAAAACGAAAAATACGTATACTCGAACACTGGTGTATGCTCTGTCAAACACGGCGTTTGTTCAGTATTTTTGCTATAGACCGTAGAAAGTGTTTCAAAGTGAGAGAACTGAGTCAAAGTCAAAACCTCCTCGGAACTATTAGACGTGGGAGTCACAACGTGTCTGTTACGGTATAGCTATTTTCATGTCATATTAGCCAAATACAGGCCTTTAAGCTAATGCCTATTGTTTATGCCTATAGAATGATTTTTGCTGTTTTTGTATCGGCGGTTTACTCTAATAAAATGGCAGCGTACAGTTTCTATCAATAGTCAATGAGCGCTGATTTGAAGAAAGATGTACGAATGTACTATAGATCAGGAACCGACGAACACTGGTGCATCTGCGCGCGGCAGATGCTTCGTTTTTCACTTACTAAATAGGTGGCAGTACAACACGCGAAATGACCCCATGGCCGCCGTTTTGAAATTATACCGTCAAATCGAAAATCCGACTCTGTCAGTCGATGCAGAAGAACATTTCTGCCAAATTTCATCAAACAATGGAGACCTCTACGCTTTTTTGATGAGGTCGCCCAACAAGAAAAAGAACAACAACAGCGACAAGAACAAGATAAGTAGCGGTATGGGATCAGGTAGGCCTACCTCATCCAAAAAGGCTTTCAGATTCCGCTTGAATTGATCAGTGTTAAGGTAGTCGGTTCCTCTGCCGTGAATCAGCAACCGCAAGCGAATGTCCTTCAGCGAGAACTGGAGATGTCTCCTCTGTCTGCCGATCGTGACGTTAAACCACGCGACTTGGCCGTTATCAAGAGCGACGCGAGATAAGCCAGCGACTTTCCTGTCACTCACTGCCAGGTGGGTGAGCAGGCATAGTTTGTAATCAGTTCTCTGTCGGACTGGCAGCCAATGGAGCTGATGATACGCCGACGTCAGATGATCCCTAGGTTCGAGGTTGAACATGCAACTAATTAGAAGGAACGATCAGCAATACCCTGCAGATGACAGCACTTTAATAGTAGCCTATTAGGCAGTGCTAGTAGTAGTAGTTGTGCAGACAGGTCTACTACTATCGCATATGCATTTTTGGACCAGGAACTGATCCTATCGCTATCGGTGCTTTGTGACATTTTATATAAGCGCCTTAGAAATACTCTGACTTACTTACTTACTTACTCATCTTCTTGTGATTCTTGTTGGCGGCGACGCTCTTTAAAAAGCCTAATGCTCCGGCGTTTCAATGATGAAATTTATCAGGATTGTTCTTCAAGAAAACACGCATTGACTGACAGAGTAGGGCGTTTGATATGACGTAACATTTTCAAGACGGGGCCATAATGTCCGCCCGCCGCACACTTATGCAGCAGCGTCCGCCGTCTGCCTCTAGCCTGCTGAGCGCGCGTGACGTCATTGTCTCGCTGTATGTACTACAAGTTCCCGATCCATAATACATTCGTACTAGTCTTGTGGATCGTTTCTTCTAATAATTTACACACTACAGTAGCAGCAAATCAGATTACAGCTACGCGTGAGTTGTCACCCGGCCCGCTCGGGCGCCTCGTGACGTCACTTCCTGTTGTAATAATGTCCGACTTGGGCGGGCGTCAGAACGCGCAGTCATGTGACATCCCAGGAGGATCCCGGATAAATCACGTGACGATAATTGCGTCGCGCATGCGCCGTCGTCCGTCTCGCCATATTAGAACGACGCGCGTCGCAATAATGTCTGATCTAGTAGACCGGCAGGACGTATGTTACACATTATGGCCTTGGAGGCTCAGACAACGAAGAAAAATCGATTTGCTTATCTGAACTTCTCTAATCTCAGAATCTACAGTAAAATAAGTAAGTAAATGCACTGAAAAATTTACCCTTTCCAGCCCGACTTATGCCTCAATTAGACTCAGTGACTCAATATCCCACAAAATCGTGATCCATTAGTATTTTTTCAAAATTTTATTTTATTATTTTAGACCTTTTAGTCAAGTTCCTGATCCAATTGTGACACGCTTTGTGACGCTTATAAATACAATGAAAGTTTTTCGAACAAATATCTTCCATATCTACCATATTATGGTGAATAAATATTTTTAAATATGCGATATCACAGGTCGTATGTATAAGTTAGACATTGTGGCCGCGGGCAGGTGTATAGGCCTAGGCTATACGTTTGTTATGTGCCAGTTAAAGATATATCTAAAATATGCAACGGCTCTCCTTGGTTGTGGCCTTATAATGTATGGTTTGCAGTATATTACCCCTGCTTCCTGTTAGCTTTCACAGTAATTCTGTATTGTCATTATTATGTACCGCAGTTGTTTACGAAGTCAACAGCAATGCACTCAGAACGATGCGGAGGCACATTGTTTATTGGTCATTGTCTGTTATTGGAAGCAGATACACAATATCGTGTTCGTCAAAAAACAAATGCAATGGATTGCGTCCACATTAGTGATGTACCAAGTACTCGACTAGTCGACTATAGAGAAGAATAGAATAAGATATTATGCAACGCATCTCTTGCGCTGAGTGCACTAATATAGCGCGAATAATATCGTTGTCTAAATATTTGGCGACTAAAGCTTCGTATGTATTCTTGCTAACAGTTCTATAACAGTTTGTCCTCGTTCATCAGTGTCTTCCAGCATCAACTCCCGACATCTACATTTTTAAAGACCAGGAACTGATCTCATATCTCTACTCATCTTGTTGCTGTTGCATGTTGTATAGGGCGAACTCGTTCAAAAGCCCAAATCATCGTCGTTTCAAATCGGATCGCGATGAAATTTGGCAGGAATATTCTTCGCGTAAAAAGGTCTACGCATGTATTTACGGAGTCGGTTTATTGATTTGACGTCAACATCTCAAGATGGCGGCAATGACGTCATTTCACACAGAAAAGTGCTGCCGCCTGGTGCAAGCGCACACAACGTCTTCCCAGCATCTACGCAGCAGCGACCACCAGTTCCTGATCTATAGTACATTCGTAACTTGTTAAATCTGTTTCTGGATCATATCCCAGTTAGTACTGAAAAGGGTGACCGTTCTCGGGTATACCGTCAGTCCATCATAGTATTTTAACTGAGAAACCCAGGCCAACTCAGCCTGGTCATCCCTCCGTGGGTAGGCCAAAGGAGTAATAGCAATGAATACGGTTTCCGTTAGGGAAGAAACGGCGAGTTCTGCGTAACAGTAGGTCATCGCGATCTGTTGTTCACAAGTCCGACGCCGTAACCACTGTACATTAACACACCGGTCATCTGCCATATCTCGCCGACCTTGTACACTATCAGTAAACCTTCCCTCCTCACATTCTGCAGTCTCATATACTCTCTTCATTTAGACGTCATTTAGGCCTAAATTCCGACTACTTTCAGCCAGCCTATCCTCAGTATTTTGCCCCTAGCGCCCATGCTAAATGCGGCCCGATTCTCTTCTGAGATTACGACCCTAGATAGATCACTTACTTACTTACTTATTTACTACCAAGCCAGCCAAAACTCGGCTAAAAAATCAACAGGATGATTTTGAAGACTCGCTGCCCGCCCGAGTCTCCGAAGGCTGTCGATCCGAATGGTCAGTTGGTTGAACTGACGTCGTTGTCTGGAACCAGGTAGAGGCGAGCAAGTTGGAGCGCTCTCTGAAGTTCGGTGACCCGTTCTACGTCACTGTCTCCGACCGGCAGCAGAATATGACCATCTCTCTGTAGTGTTGCTTCCATCACCACTTGGAGACACTTAAGGTATTCGCTCGAGTTCATCAGAGCTTCACCCCACGATCTCACTGCAACAGTTCAACACACTCCGACAACTGCATTGTAGAGAACATATAGAACAGGGTTACGTGATCAAGTTACTCCACAGAAGCTACACACCGTTGCTCCGCCCCTAAAAACGTAAAGGTCCTGTATAGCTGTTAATGGAACTCCATATAGGTTGGTACTCGATTTACCTACCGGGCAGATATGGAAGGCTGAGTTGACCTAAGTGAGCATACTGAGTAAGTAAAAGTAAATAAGTAAAACGTAGAGTTGTATAGCGCATCTCATTATAAAATAACCTCTAATGCGCTGAAATGATGGTTTATCAGACCACAGACGGTCACCCATCCAAATACTAACGGACGGCACGGACGGGAGTCGAACTCGCAACTGGTTAATCACAAGTCCGACGCCATAACCACTACCCCACAAGCCACCATTAGAGACCTTTTAGGGTAACTGGTATGATTCGTACTTTATGTTCGCTGCGATTGTGGAACAGCCACTGACGGCAGTTTTAGTTTAGCGCGGTTATTGGCGATGTAAGATGTTCTTGGGGCCTACGTATTTTACTGGGATTTGGGACACAGTGTAGACAGACAGATAGATGTACATAATATTATAGAATAAACCATAATTGGTTGATTGATTGACTATATGATAGAAAAGGTGAAACGTACGCTGAGCGGTACGCGACTGTAAGGACGACGATCCAACAGGAAGCAGTTTTCTACCATGCAGTTCCTCGTCACCGACTATTGGACGCATCCACGTGGACTTACGTAGCCGGTCAACGTCGACACAATCCGGTGGACACAACGTCCAGGTGACTTCCGGTATTTCTTAGTAGACTACATCAGAGTCCGGTAAACATGTAATTCAGACAACTCAGACAACTTCCGGTACTTCTTGGGTGATATCTTCAGATTTCGGCGAATACATCGTCATACGGTGAAGTGATTGTCCTTCGTCCACGTACACTCAACAATATCCGATAGACACAAAGTTCAGACAACTTCCGGTATTTCTCGATGAACAAAATCACAGTCCGGTGAACACGTAATTCAGACAACTTCCGGTACTTCTTAGTGGATATCCTGAGACTTCGGCGAACACATCATATGGTAAAGCTTCATCCACGTACAATCGACACAATCTGGTCGGCACAATAGGTCCAGGTGACATTCGGTATTTCTTGGTGAACATCATCAGTCCGGTGTTCACGCAATTCGGAAGCTTCCGGAACTTCTTGGTGGATATCGTCGGCGTTCGGCGAAAACATTTTGCGGTAAAGCTTCAGTCGACACAATCCGGTGGACAGAGGGTCCAGACGAGCTGCAGTACTTCATCCTCGTAAAGTCCACTCAACGCTTGCTTGTCGTTCGTCGAAGTCGTCGTGTGATTTTTGTGAGATTCAGGAGATGGCGACACTGAGTGATAGCGACAGTAAGGACAATCTGCAAAATGAACGTAAACAAGGTCTGCAAAGTCAGCTGAGTAGTGAAAAGGCCGGCATTTCAGCTCTAGTTGGTGAATTGATAACATTTTCCTTTTCGTCGCCAACATGCACCACAGAACTGAGAACAGGGCAAATCATACGCAAAAATTCAAAACGTTCCGGACTTCCGCGACCATAAACCCGAGACAAGGTTCACTTGGCGACCAGCAGTGTCGGCGTGGTGTAGTGGTTAACACGTTGATCTTGATCAACTATCAACGTAGTTGCTCTACATCGGGCCCGGTATCCACTGTCTGCTGACAGGTAAACTATCTCGGTATGTAACCAACCACCTAGATCAACTCAGCCTTCCATCCATATGGGGTAAGTAAATCGAGTACCAGCCTCTCTGGCTGGGGTTAGGCAGGACGCGTTCACTTGTGTCGGGTGGCAGGTAACACTCTGTGATCCCATATGGCAAGTGACGCCTCGTGGCTCTGAGATGACTTGTTCGGGAGAGCTATATCGTTTTTGCCTTTAAACAGTAATACAGACAAACAGTGGTACTCGAGTAACAAATAAGTAGAAGAGCCCATGCAAACCCAGTAATAATGTCGAATTCACCTTTAGTGCAGGCTTTCGAGGTCACCTCATCTTTAATCTTGGCAACCGATTTCTTGTCGCGTAACGGAAGTATAAGATCCTGCCGCGTCGACAGTTCAAGTAGACACTTGTCGAGACCCGTTCCTGTGCACAGTTAACTCATACATTTAGGCCTAATACTAAACAGCACGAAATCAACGAATGCTTAAACCATTAGAGCTAATAATTAGTAATACTATTAGCTGTAATGGTTTAAGCATTGGTGGAGTTCGTGCTGCTTCATTGTTGTAATTACAACCAATCGATCATGTTAAGACTATATGAGCCGGTACTTTGCAGGCATGCTTCAGAGTAAAAGTTCTTACCCTAAATTAATTCATAAACAAACATTCTTTTTCTGTGGTGGCTGACTCTACAATGGCGTTCAGACAACAACTTTTGGAGACGATTGTATCTGATCGGTGCATTAACGTGTTTTGGGTGAATATTACCGAGTTTTATGACTGTAAAAACTTACTTTTCCGTCCTGAAGTTGAGATTCCTCTGACTGCTGACTCTCCAACAGAATTTTACAGAAACATGACAATTACAGCAAGGCAGCTATGCAGTTAGTTCGTTAGAGGACAGCATTGAGATCGTGTGTTAAAATACACTACCAACGCAGATGACGTGGATATCGTTTTGTTTTGTCGCGGATTCTTTTTCTGTTGATAAATTATCCAGTTTTACTGCAGTCGCCAAAACTCGACTCTTTCTTCTGTTTGATCCGTGAGCAACCGAGACACCTGGATTACACCAGTCACGAATAGCTTACCTGAACCACGACTGAACATAATATAATTAAACGTGATTTTATTTTATTGTTTGTTTAACATCCTGTACAGCATACATACACGGATTGGTGAGACAATAATGGTAATAAAGTGTATTCCGATTCGCCAAAATAATTTAGATTCTATTCGATTCACGCCTGAAACGCTGCATCCAAATATGTTCCCAAAAATTCCCTTTCACTGCCTGGCTACCTGTCTGGTGAAACTTTCATAAATTTAACGACTGCATGTGATAAAGAGATAAGTGGTTACCTAAGGCCGGGCCAGATACGCTGCCACGATGTCCTGCATTACTAGTTCGACGTGTTCCACAACTGCCTCCAATCACGACCGCCATCTTGATGACGTCACGGCGTCCGTCACGTGACAGCATAGAGTTCATGGCTTTCAGTGAGGCGCCCGGTGCACCGTGACCCGGCTTATACTTCAAGTGATCTATGCAGACGTTCAACAATTTCAACAGTAGCCTATGGCATGCGTGCTGTTGGCGGTGAATAACGATGACGTAGTAATTGAGAGTGATAATGTGATGTATTTGTTTGCATTAAACATGCGATCTGACTGCTTCTTTTCTTTCTATAGTACTTGTCACTTTTTGACAGATGATTCACTGCAGTCTGCAGACAAAAACCAACAAGAAAGCCGTGCTGTGGCAGGGAAACCGCACGTACGATGCCGTTGTAAAATTCGATACGTATCGAAATGTACAGCGGCATCGCGTGGTTCTCCCTGCTATAGCACGGCATTCTTCTTTAAAGGTTGCTACACTAGGACACTGAGCCATGTAAGATGGTAATGCTTTCCATATATTGACCACACGGTTGGAAAAGAAGTTAGTATGCAAGAGTAGAACTACAGTGTGACTTTTGAGTTTAGTCTGGTTAATATTGGAAATAATTTCCCCACAGTTGGAAGAATATCGCATCAATTATCGACAAATTCACAGACTGGCTTTACCGACAAATGCCATAGCGTCATTGGCAGTCTGGAATCCTCGAAGTCCAAACAGTTGGTCGTCGGATTCAGTGCAGTAGATGAAACCAAGACGCACTGCGTCCGGCTGGATGCAGTTTTCAATGAGTTTAATGACCTCCTTGATAAAGTTCTGAGATGCCGTGAAGGTTTGTTGGTCGTTATTGTTGGCAGCGTCGATAACGAACACCAGCTCACATTTCCCTTCACAACCTTTACATGTGAAACATGCATAC
>Ga0209788_1000268_pt1 | contig 13307 bp, 12 predicted proteins | sample WorMetLIZISLAND1_2_FD_187415 | JGI IMG/M metagenome (GOLD analysis project Ga0209788, IMG submission 187415) | Marine gutless worms symbiont microbial communities from Max Planck institute for Marine Microbiology, Germany - Olavius clavatus LIZARD... ...
ACGTCGAGGCCCGGTCAAGGCACGCGATGTAATCGCTCATCTGAGCTCTCCTTTGTCGTAGACGGTTCACACAACCAGCCTCAGGGGAGCTCAGCCACCTTCACCCACCGTCTTCCGCGAAGACCCACTTTCTGTCACACCCCGTCCATACGTTGGCGGGTATGGCAAATACGAACTCATATCCGGCGGGCGAGCAGCCCGTCGACTACACAACCAGCGGCGAGGCCGAGGCCCGTCAAGAGTCGGGCGGCCTGCAGATCCTTCCTGAAGGTTTGGACGCGATGGCCCCCGGCGCGGCACTGGGCGCAGTCTTGGAAACGGTGGACCTGAGCCGGTTGACCGGCTACGACACGGTCATGGTCCTCCGCGCCCAGCAGCGTCAAGCCTCCCACTACCAAGCGAGGCTGCACGAGGCGATGGTCGAAGTCGCCCACGCAGTGTCCGCGACCACGGCCGAGCGAAGCTCCCGCCCCAACAGATTCGCCGCCGACGAGATCGCCGCGGCGCTCACCTGCTGCCGCCGCAAGGCTGAGAGTGAGCTGGCCAGAGCCCTCTGGTTGAAGGGGAAGCGCCCTGCGGCGCCCTCCTTTCAATCGGGCTATGTCGACTGCGAGCATGCTTGCGCCGATGCTCCACGCGCCGACTCCAGACCTGTCAGACCCCGTGGATACGTTGACGACCATGGTTGACTCACAGTCACATCCACTGCCCGACGGCATCGTCGGGGACGAGGCGGAGGCCCGTCTCGAGGCGGCTGTCGCCGTCCTCGCCCGCGAGGGGCCTGAGTTCCTTGCGGCCTCGACCTAGGAGTCCTCAAGGAAGCAGAGCAGCTTCTCCGACTTGTCGGGGTGGCGCAGCTTGGCCAAAGCCTTGAGCTCCAGTTGGCGTATCCGCTCCCGGGTGACGTTGAAGTAGGCCCCGACCTCCCCCAAGGTCCTCGCCCTCCCGTCGGCCAGCCCGAACCGCATGATCAGGACCTCGCGCTCCCTGTCGCCGAGCCCTTCCAGCACCTCAGCGAGCTGATCCTGAAGCGACACGAAAGAGGCTGCGTCGATAGGCGCCTCCACCTCGGGGTCCACGACCATGTCCGCAAGCGTCCCGTCCTCGCCCTCCCCCACCGGCGCCTCCAGAGACACTGTGTCCAAGGCGATGCGGCGCAACTCAGCGACCCGTCTCGTGTCGAGGCCCAACTCAACGGCGAGCTCGTCCAGCGTGGGCGCCCGGCCGTGGACCTGGGTCAGCTCGCGCTGGACGCGGGTCAGCTTGTTGACCGAATCGAGCACATGGATCGGCATGCGGATCGTCCGCCCCTGATCGGCGATGGCGCGTGAGATCGACTGCCTGATCCACCAGGTGGCGTAGGTGGAGAACTTGAACCCGCGGCGGTAGTCGAAACGCTCCACGGCCCGCATCAACCCGACGTTCCCCTCTTGGATCAGGTCCAGCAGGGCCATCCCTCGCCCGACGTACCGACGAGCCAAGGCGACCACCAGACGGAGATTGGACTGCACAAGCTGCTTGTGGGCGGTCTCGCCGATCTCGATCTCGTGACTCAGGAACGCCTTGTCGTCGCCGCCGAGGGTCTCGTCCTCATCGTCGAGCCGCGCCTCAGCCCGCCGGCCCGCCTCCATCTGCATGGAAAGCTCCACCTCCTGCTGGGCGGTGAGCAGCGGGGACCGGCCGATCTCGTTCAGGTAGAGCCGGACCGGATCGGAAATGGACACTTGCGGGACCTCGACGATCTCCTCATGGACGCCGGGACCCTCCTCTTGGAGCTTGATCCCCTTCCCGCGAAGCTCGTCGGCGACCTTCTCAAACGCCTCGCCGGGAGCCTTGATGTCCTCCAGCTCCTGCTGGACCTCGGCCATCGTCAGGAAGCCGCGGTGATTCCCCCTCCTGACAAGATCGCTCGTGGCCCTGCTCAGCAAGTCGGTCGTCATGACCCTCCAACAGCCCGTTTCTCCATCTGTAATGATACCAGACGCCGCAGACAATCGATATGGGCGTGGGTCCCCTGCTCAAGGCCGGCCAGCTCCGCCTCGGCTTCTCGGATCATCGCGTCAAGCCGCCGACTCATCAAGCGAGCGCTCATGTCGGACCACTCCGGCAACGGATCGGGGTCCATGACAAAGGAGCGGAGGATCGCCTGAAGCTCGGGGTCGGCGACTACGGACACGTCGACAAGCGCCCCCGGCCCCGCGGCCGCCAACTCGTCGACGATCGCCGCGAACGCCGCCGACAACCGCTTGTCCTCGAAGTCGGACTCCGACACCTCCTCGCTCCCAGGGAGCCTCGCCAAGACCACCCGCAACAGCTCCGACTCGGCCCGGTCAAGAGGCGCTTGCGCCGCCCCGTCGGCGGTCGGCGCCGGGGCCCGCCCGGAGCGGACCGCCCGGTCGACGGTCTCCAGCTCGACTCCGATGAGCCTCGCTGCGAACCGCCTGTACTCCAACCCGGCGATGTCGTCCCCGACGCGCCGTAGGTGGGCCGCCGCAGCGTGTAGGGCCCGCGCCCTCCCCTCCGGACCGCTCAAGTCGTGTCGCGCCACCTCGCGCTCGATCCGGTGCTCCAACAGCGGGCGGGCCGACTCGACGGCGGCGGCCAGCTCCGACGACCTGCCCTCCTGAACCAGGTCGGCGGGGTCGAGGCCGTCGGGCATGATCGCCACCCGCAGGTCGAGGTCGAGCCTGAACCGGGACTCGAGGTCGTCGCTCCGCAACGCCGCTCTCGCCCCCGCCTCGTCGGAGTCGAAGGCGAGGACCACGTTCTCGGTGAACCTGCGGACAAGGTCGAGGTGACCGTCTCCGAGCGCCGTCCCGCATGCGGCCACGGCCGTCTCGACCCCGGCCTGGTGCATGGCGATCACGTCGGTGTAACCCTCCACTATCACCGCCCGGTCCTCGGCCGCAATCGCCCGCCGGGCCCGGTCGAGGCCGAAGAGGACCCTCGCCTTGTTGTAGACGACGGAGTCCGCTGAGTTCACATACTTGGCGGCCGGGTTGTTGGTCGACTCGGCGGCGACCTCCTCCACCCGCCGAGCGCCGAACCCGACGGGGTCGCCGCGCACATCGTGGATCGGGAACATGAGCCGCCCCCGGAACATGTCGAAGAGGCCGCGCTCGCCCCGTCTCGACAGGCCGCCGTCGATCATCGCCTTCTCCGAGGCGCCCGCCGTGGCCAACGCCTTGCTCAGGGTGTCCCAGTCGGTCCCGGAGAACCCGATCCTCCACTCGTCCACCACATCGGCGCCGTAACCCCTGCCCCTCAGGTAGGCGCGGGCCGGGGCCGCCTCCGGCGACTTCTTGAGACGCTCGTGATAGACCTCGACCGCCCGCCTGATCGCCTCCACTGCGGCGGCCCTCCTCCCCCGCCTCTTGGCGGCGCCCGGGTCCCGGACCACCGTGACCCCAGCCTTGCGGGCCAGGATCTCCACCGCCTCGGGGAAGTCCACGCCCTGGGTCTTCTGCACGAAGGTGAACACGTTCCCGCCCTCGCCGCACCCGAAGCAGTGGTAGAGGCCGCGGACCCGGTCCACCGACATCGAAGGCGTCTTCTCCTGGTGGAACGGGCAGATCGCCATGAACGAGCGGCCCGACTTGCGCACCTTGGTGACCTCCGACATCAGCTCAACGAGGTCGGACGCCTCGCGCACCCGGTCGATGTCGCCTCGATCTGACATGGTCCGTCGATCTTATGCCCTCGGGCGACCGGCCGCCCCCGGGGCCTCAGGCGCCGACGGCGATGAGCTCCAAGACGAGCGCCACCTCGTCGCTGACGTTCGCCACCCCCGGCACGGAGGGCACGCCGATGCCGAAGTCGGAACGGAGCACCGTTGCCACGGCCGTGCCGGAGACGGCGCCGTCGGAGCTGAGAGTCGCCTCGACGTCGAAGGTCGCCGTGTTGACGGCGCCCCGGATGGTGAGGTCGCCAGTGACCGTGAACATGACGGTGTCGCCCGGCGCGGCGGCTCCTTCCAGCCCGTCGATCGACGTCACGTCGAAGGTGATCAGCTCATGCTCGTCGGACGCCGAGTTGAGGATGATCGGGCCGCGGATCGCCCGATCCCGGCGCTCCTCGTCGGTCTTGAACGTTCGGGCGTTGATCACCACCTGGGAGAGCCGCGCCGCGCTCAGGTCGGCGACGTCAAGCTCAATCCGCCCTGCGACCTGGTCGGTCGAGCCGCGGACAACCACCGGCGACCCTCGCAACTCCTCACCGATCTCGAAGTACGCGGTCGACCGAGTCGAGTCGATGACGAAGGTGGCGCCGGCGGCCGCCCCGGTCGTCGTCGGCCCGTCGGCCCCGGTCGTCGTCGGCCCGTCGGCCTCGGTCCCGGTCTCGGTCCCGGTCCCGGTCGTCGGCGCGGAGCCGTCGGCGATCGTCGGTGTGGTCAGGTCCGTTGAAGGCTCACCCGACCCGCCCGCGAACCAGAGCCAGGCGAAGCCCAAAGCCCCCAACACCGCGACGACGGCAACGGCCCAGCCGAGCGTCGAGCGCCTCATGCGAACGGCCCGGAGCGACGGCGACCCTGCGCCCTCACGAAAGCCTCTCGTCGAGGTAGGCGGCCAGGCCCTCGGTCGGGATCCGGTCCTGGGCCATCGTGTCGCGGTCCCGGACCGTCACCGCGCCGTCGTTGAGCGACTCGAAGTCGAAGGTCACCGCGAAAGGCGTGCCGATCTCGTCTTGGCGCCGGTAACGCCGGCCGATCGACTGCGTGGTGTCCAGGTCGGTCATCCAGCGTTTCCGCAGATCCGCCGCGATCCTCCCGGCCGGCTCAACAAGCTCCACCTTCTTCGAGAGGGGCAACACGGCGACCTTGTAGGGAGCGAGGCGATGGTGGAGCCGCAACACCGTCCTCGGCTCGTCGTTCACCGTCTCCTCCGCGTAGGCGTCGATGAGGAAGGCGAACGTCGTGCGGGTCGCCCCGGCCGCGGGTTCGATCACATGGGGGAAGAAACGCTCATCCCCGTCGAAGTAGGTGAGGTCCTCTCCCGAGTGCTCGGCGTGCCGCTTGAGGTCGAAGTCGGTCCTGTTGGCGATGCCCTCAAGCTCGTCCCAACCCCACGGGAACCGGTAGTCCACGTCGGCGGTGGCGGCCGAGTAGTGGCTCAGCTCGTCCTCGTCGTGGTCGCGCAACCTCAGGTTGTCTTCGCTCATCCCCAGGTCGACGTACCACCGCATCCGCTCCTCCAGCCAGTAGGCGAACCACTCGTCGGCCTCGGAGGGGCGCACGAAGAACTCCATCTCCATCTGCTCGAACTCCCGGGTCCTGAAGACGAACTGACCGGGGGTGATCTCGTTGCGGAACGACTTGCCGATCTGGGCGACGCCGAAGGGGAGCTTCATCCGGCTGGTCCTGCGGACGTTCTCGAAGTTGATGAAGATCCCCTGGGCCGTCTCCGGGCGGAGGTAGACCAACTGGTCGTCCGACTCGACGGGGCCCATGTGGGTGCGGAACATGAGGTTGAAGAGCCTGGGCTCGGTCAACTCGCCCGCCTTCCCGCAACGGGGGCACCGACCCGGGTCGTCGAGGCGATCTTGGCGATGGCGGGCGCCGCAGCTCCCGCACTCGACCAGCGGGTCGGTGAACGCCTGCTCGTGGCCCGACGCCCGCCAGACCTGCCGGGACTGGAGGATCGCCGAGTCGAGGCCCACTATGTCCGGCCTCTCCTGGACCATCGACCGCCACCACTCCGCCTTCACGTTGCGGAGCAGCTCGACGCCCAGGGGGCCGTAGTCGTAGGCGGATCGGAGCCCGCCGTAGATCTCCGACGATTGGAAGACGAAACCCCGCTTCTTGGCGAGGCTTGAGATGGTGTCGAGGGTGATCTGCGCCATTGCGGGGCAAACGGTGGCCTACGCCGGGCGGCTAGTCAACCCGGTCTTCGGCGGCGCCGAACCGGCGGGCCCTCGCCTGGTAGTCGGCGACCGCGTCGACCAGGGCGTGTCGGTCGAAGTCGGGCCACAACGCGCCGGGGAAACACAACTCGGCGTAGGCCGACTGCCAGAGCAGGAAGTTGGAGAGCCGCCGCTCGCCCGACGACCGGATCAACAGGTCGACGTCGGGCGCCTCGGGGACGTAGAGGGCTTCGCGCACCGCGCTCTCGTCGATCTCCTCGGGGGCGATCTCGCCGGCGACGGCCCGCCGGGCGAGGCCTCGGGCAGCCTCGGCGATCTCCCTCCGGCTCCCGTAGTTGAAGGCGAGCACAAGATGGAGGGCGTCGTTGCCTCGGGTCAGCTCGGCGGCTTCGGCCATGTGCTCCCGGTTCCGGTCGGGGATACGCGGGTCGCCCATGTCCCCGGCGAAATGCATCCTCACACCCTTGGCGTGGAGGTCGTCTCGCCTCCGGGTGAGGAGGTCCTCGTTGAACCACATGAGGAAGTCGACCTCCTCGTCGTCCCGAGACCAGTTCTCGGTGGAGAACGTGAAGGCGGTCACCCACTTGATCCCGATCTCGAGGGCGCCGTCGACGGTGTCGAAGAGGGCTTCCTCGCCGGCGGCGTGGCCGGCGGTCCTGGGAAGGCCCCGGAGGTTGGCCCATCGGCCGTTGCCGTCGAGGATCAGCCCGACGTGGGTAGGGACCCGGTCGAGGTCGATCCGGGAGAGGTCGAGGCTCACCCCATCACCGCCAGCGTCTTGAGCCTGCGGTCGAGGTGGTGCTCGACGAAACGGCGGGCGAGGCCCATCGCCTCGGGCGACAGCGACTCGTCCGTCGCGGGGAGCGACGTCAGCTCCGCGCCGGCCAGCCCGGCCAGGTAGCCGGTGACCCCGGCCCCGAGCCTCATGGCGCCCTCCCCCCCGCAACGGTCGCAGACGGCGCCTCCGCCGGCGAGCGAGAACCGGCGCAGGCCCTCGCGCCCGCCGCACGACGCGCACCGGGCCAGCGCGGGCGCCACGCCCGCCGCGTCGGCCAGCTTCAGGAGGAAAGAGGTGATGAGGTCCCGGCCGCGCTCCCCCGCCTCCAACGCCTTGAGCCCGCGCTGGAGCAGGAGGAACAGGCGGATCGAGGTCTCGCCCTCCTGGGCCACGGCGTCGGCCGCCTCGACCATCGTCCCCGCGGCGAGCACCGCGTCAAGGTCGGCTCGCAGCCGCGGGAACGGCTCGAGAACGGAGACCTGGGTGATCGTGCCCAGGTTGCGCCCCTCGTAGAGGATCAAGTCGACGTGTGTGAAAGGCTCGAGGCGGCCGCCCAGCCTGCTCTTGGTCTTACGAACCGCCTTGGCCGCGGCCCTGACCTTGCCGTTGTTGGGGCTGAGCAGGACCACGACGCGGTCGGCCTCGCCGAACGGGTAGGACCTGAGGACGATCCCCTGATCGTGACGGATGGACATCGCCCGCCGCAGGGTATCGGCCCGGCCCCCGCCTCGCCGTCAACGGCCCCGGGCCTTCGCCAGCAGCTCCCGCTCCCGGGCCTCCATCCGCTCCGCGTCGGCGCCGTCCTCGTGGTCGTACCCGAGCAGGTGGAGGACCCCGTGGGCGACCATCAGGGCCATCTCCCTCTCGAAGTCCTCGCCGCGCTCGGCGGCCTGGCGGCGCACATACGCCGGGGCGATCAGGACGTCCCCGACCATGAGCGGCGGGCCGTCGGGAGCGGTCTCGGGGACGCGGCCGGGGCGTAGCGCCTCGACGGGGAAGGCGAGCACGTCGGTGGGGCCGGAGCGGCCGAGGTGTCGCTCGTTCCGGGCGGCCAGCTCGTCCTCGTCGAGCAGGGCGACGGTCACCTCGGCGGACTCCGGGTAACCCTCCTCGGCCATTATCGCCTCGGCGAGGGCGCGGAGGCCGTCGGCGTCGACCGCCAACGGCTGCTCGTCGACGAGGTGCACGCTCACAGCGACGGCGGCGCGCCGCCGCGCCGGGCGGCGGCCATCAGGCGCCGGGGAAGTTCGGGTAGGCGATGCGTTGGTGGTAGTGACCCACCAGGGAGTCGAGGAAGGCGGCCCTGATCCTGGTCAGCTCGCCGAGCGTCAACGGCGACTCGGAGAGCTGGCCGTCCTCCAGCTTCTCGTCGACCACCCGGTTGACCACCTTCTCGATGGCTTCGGGCGTCGGCTCCTCCGTCTGGAACACCGCCCGGCACGCGGCCTCCAGCGAGTCGGCGAGCATCAGGATCGCCGTCTCCTCGGTGCGGGGCTTGTGGCCGGCGTGGCGGAAGTCGTTGATGTCGACGTCCTCGCCGCGCTCGGCCCGCGCCTTCTCGTAGAAGAAGCGCATCACCCCGTCGCCGTGGTGGCTGCTGATGCCTTGGGCCACGTCGCTGGGGATCTTGAAACGCCGGGCCAGCTCCAAGCCGACCGTGACGTGGGCGCGGATGACGGCGGCCGAGTCCTCCGGCGCCATCGAGTCGTGCGGGTTGGCTATGCCGAACTGGTTCTCGATGAACATCGCCGGGCTCCCCGTCTTCCCCAGGTCGTGGTAGTAGGCCATGGCCCGGGCGAGCAGCGGGTCGGCGCCGATCGAGCGGGCGGCCGCGTCGGCCAGCGTGCCGACCATGAGGCTGTGGTTGAAGGTCCCGAAAGCCTCCTCCTGCAGGAGCTGGAGAGCCTCGTGATTGCGGTCGGTGAGGTCGAGGAGGCCCAGGGTGGTGGTGACGTCAAAGGCGGACTCGAGGAACTGGAGCGAGGCCAGTCCCAACAGGGCGGCGACGGCCGAGACGCCGAAGGCCCATGCGGCCGACTCCCCCACCACGGCCAGCGCGTTGTCCACCGGGCCGACGTGGAAGAACCAGGAGGCGACGGAGGCGATCCCTGCCGCGGCCAGGGCCGAGAAGACGACCGCGTTGCGGAACGCGCCCCGGGTGCTGACGGAGCTGACGAACGGGATCGGCGCCAGCGCGGCCAGGGCCGCGTAGGCGGTGACGCCGACGTCGAGGGTGCCCGCGGCGGTCAACACGCCGATCGACAGGGCCATCAGCCCGGCGATCCGCTGGTCGAAGAGAACCGCCGTGACGAACCCGACCGCGACCACCGGGATCACATACCAACTCGCCCCCTCGTGGAGGAGGACGGCGAGCCGCACCGCCCCGCCGGCCGCCACGAAGAGGATCGCGAGGAGGACGACGAGACGCGGGCGGGCCCAGAACCCCGAGCGGAGCCGCGACAGGTAGAGGCCCGCCGACGCGACCAGGACCGCGATCACGGCCAGAAGGCCGAGCGGGGCCTGCTGCGCCGAGGCGAAACGCGCCGTCTCCGCGATGGCGTCGATGTGCAGCTGGGTCATCGGCACCCCTCTGGCCACGATGAGTTGATCGGTCACATAACCGACGGTGACGTCGGGCACCGTCTCGGCGGCCTCCGCCCGCTTCTCCTCCGTGGCCTTCTCGTCGAGGCGGTAGTTGGCGACCAGGTGGGCGGCCACGATCTCACCGGCCGCTTGGCCGCCCGCCAGGTCCTGCCCGGTGTCGCTGTGGAACACCAAGGGCGGGCTGGTCCTCTGAGTGTTCTTGAAGTCCTCGAGCTGGTGCTCCTCGATCCGCTGGCCGAACTCCCGCTGCATGCGGTCGAGTGCGGCCTGCTTGACGGTGGACAGGTGCGGCACCTCGTCAAGCCCGTCCCGGACCACGTCGTCCGACGCGGTCGCCGCCAGGTACTCGACGGTCTCATCCGACAGCTCGTACTCGGCTTTGACCCGCTTCTCCACGTCGGGGAGCGGCCGCAGGTTGGGAGCGACGGCGATCGGCTCGGCGACACACTCCGGCCCCCGGTCGCACTCGACGAGTTGGGCGAGGGCCTCGGGCGCCGCCGCCCAACCGTTCGGGATCTCCTCGTCCGAGGCCTCGACCGTGACGACGGCGGCGGCGCCGTCCAGCTCGTGGGACCAGACGCCCTCGTTGTTGGTGCGGGTCTCCGCGGCGCCGTCGCGGTCGCGCACCGAGACCGCCACCCGGGCGAGCCCCTCGTCGACCCGGTCGCCCTCGGCGTCGGGGTCGTAATCGCCGTCGCCGTCGACGTCGAGAAACACGCGGCCGGTCAGAGCGATCGGGGCCGTCTCGGCGGCGGACGTCGTCGTCGAGCCTTCGCCGCCCGGCTCGGGGGCCTCCTCCTCGGGGAGCTCGGGCGCGGCGGGGGGATCGGACGGCTCGTCGCCCACGGCGATCGCCTCCAAGTCGGCGAACAGCTCGATGATGGCGGCGACGGCGGACGCCTCCTTGTCGGGGTCCGAGTCGTAGACCGGCCCCACCGAGTCGCGGGCGTCTTGCCGCGCCGCCTCGGTGGCCACCGTGTCCACCACCTCCCCGGCCTTCTCCGCCTTGTACTCCTCGGGCGCGGGCGCCCCCACCGTCAGCCGCCCGCCGGCGTCGGAGTCCCCCAGCCACAACACGCCCCAAGTGGTCAGGACGGCGGCGAGGAACACGCCGAGCCGGAAAGCCGCCGACCGGAAGGCGTCCGAGCCGAAGACCGCCGGCCTGAAGGCGGTCGGCCGGCTCATCGGCCGCTCACCGTCTCAAAACGCTGGTAGGCCTCGACGATCGAGGCGACGATGCGGTGCCGCACCACGTCGCGGGCGCCCAGCTCAATGAAGGCGACCCCTGCGATGCCCTTCAGGATCTCCCGGACCACGCGCAGGCCCGAGCGCCGCCCGGTGGGCAGGTCGGTCTGGGAGACGTCGCCGGTGATGATCATCTTGGAATTGAAGCCGAGGCGCGTGAGAAACATCTTCATCTGCTCCGGCGTCGTGTTCTGAGCCTCATCGAGTATCACGCATGCGTCGTTGAGAGTCCTTCCACGCATATAAGCGAGCGGAGCGATCTCAATAGTTCCCCGCTCGATCAAAGAGGCGGTCTCATCCGGGCCGAGCATGTCCCACAGGGCGTCGTTGAGGGGCCGCAGGTACGGGTCGACTTTGGCGGTCAGGTCGCCGGGGAGGAAGCCGAGCCGCTCGCCCGCCTCCAGGGCCGGCCTGGTCAGGATGATGCGGCGCACCGACCCGCTGATCAGGCTGCCCACGGCGGCGGCCATGGCGAGGTAGGTCTTGCCGGTCCCGGCGGGGCCGATCCCGAAGGTGAGGGTGTTCTCCCTTATGGCGCCCATGTAGATCTGCTGACCGTGGGTCTTCGGCCTGATCATCCGGCCGCGGCCGACGGAGATGCCGTCGCTGAGGACGCCCGACGGGCTGGGCACCTCGTCTGAGACCATCTTGACCACCTCAGCCACCCGGCCCTCGTTGAGGGCGTGGCCCTCCTGCACCAGGATCAGCAACTCGCCGAGGGCGGTGTGGGCCTTCTCAACCTCGTCGGCCCGCCCCGCCAAGCCGATCTCGTCCCCTCGGGCCAGGAACCGGACCTCGGGGAACAGCGACTCGACCTGTCGGAGATGGCGATCGGCCTCGCCGATGAGGTCGAGCATCAAGTGGTGGCTGGGGACGCGCAACCGCGTCTCGACTTCGTCAGCGGGCACAGGCGGAGGCGCCCGCGGAGCCCGTCAATCGGCCTTGGATGTCTCGACCGCCTGCTGGAGATAGCTGAGGATCGCCTGGTCGGAGAGGCGGATCTCATCGCTGCCCGGCTCCTTGCGGAGCAGTTGGATCGCGGCGCGGTACCGCTCCACGAGGTCGTCCGACGAAGTCGCAGCCAGAGCGTCGACGTCGATCACGCCGCCCCTCGGCGGCGCCAACGGCAGGAGGTCGCCCGGCGCCATGCCGTACAACTCGGCGATGCGGACGAACCGTTGGACGGAGATCTGCCGTTCCCCGCGTTCATACGCCCCGACGACGGACGCCTTGAACTCGCCCGAAGTGTGAGTCTCGATCTCGCCGAGCGACCAACCGCGCTGGCGACGAGCCGCGCGCAAACGCTGGCCCAGAGATAGTGTGAATTTGTCTGCCACGAATCCGCTCCCAGGTAGTCGTGCCGACACTATAACACACAAGTCGCGGCTTCGCCACTCCAGAGCCGTCGGCCCCGCCGCTTCTCAGCTCGCCCCCATCATCCGGGCCACGGCCGCGACCGCGGCAGTCTCCACCCGGAGCACCGTCGGGCCGAGGTCCCAGCCGCTCGCGTCGGGTGGGATCTCGCCGTCGGCGAAGCCGCCCTCCGGGCCGACGACCACGGTGGCGGCGTCAGGCGGGGCGGGCGGCCCTCCCCGCCGGCAGACGACGACCGGGGCCGCCAACTCCCCCCAGCCGACCAGCTCGGGGGCGGTCTCCATCAGCCAGGCGCCTCGGGACTGCTCCAACGCCGCCAGCGCCCATGCGAAGAGCTTCGGGCCCGACGCCACCCGGCCCTTGCCCCGCTCGGTCCTCAGCCAGAGGAGGCGGGCGACCCCCAACTCGGCGACCTTCTCGACGAGGAAACGCTGCCGGTCCTTGTTGGCCGGCGGCGCCGCCGCCACCCACAGCTCTCTCCCCCGCGGCGCCTCCCGCTCCTCGCCGCGCACGAGGGAGCGGTCGAGCACGGTCCCGGTCCCGACGGCGCCGAGGCCGTCGGTGTAGGAGACGGCGTCGCCGCGCCGGAGACGCAGGACCTTGGTGAGGCGCCGCCATTGGGCGGTCGAGAGCGCCAGCTCGGGGCCGTCCCAGGGGGCGCCGACCGCGATGTGGGGAATGCGGCTCATCAGGTCGCCGCCGGTTTGTCGACTCTCTCCCCGCGAAGCTCGGCCCACCGGCGCAGCAGGTCGGCTTCCTCGGCCGACAGCTCGGACGGGACGACGACGCCGACGACGACGAGCAGGTCGCCCCTGCCCCGGCGGCCGAGGACGGTCATGCCCCGGCCGGCGACTCTCATCACCTTCCCGTGCTGAGTGCCCGGCGGGACCTCGACTTCGACGGTCCCGCCGTCGATGAGGGGGACGTCGAGCCTCGTCCCCAGGGCCGCCTCGGCGATCCCGACCTGCGCCCGGAAGATCAGGTCGGCGTCGCGCCGCTCGAACCTCTCGTCGTCGGCCACCTCGATCTCGACGAAGAGGTCGCCGGGCGGGCCGAGCCTGCCGCTCGACTCCCCGCGGCCGCTGAGCCGAAGCCTCGTGCCCGACGAGACGCCCGCGGGGATCTCGACGTTGACCTCGACCTTGTCGGGGGTCGAGCCCGCGCCGTCGCAGCGCCTGCACGGCTCGGCGACGACCCTCCCCTCGCCGTCGCACCGCGGGCACGGCGCCACCGACATCATCGTCCCGAACAACGACCGGCGTTGCACCCTCACCTGCCCCGCTCCCCCGCAACCGGGGCAGGCGACGATCTCCGACCCCGGCTCGGCCCCGGTCCCCGAGCACGCCGCACAATTGGCCAAGGTTCGGAACTCGACGTCGGCGTCGCCCCCGAAGGCGGCCTCCTCAAGGCTGATCTCGGCTCTCACCAGCACGTCCCTGCCCCGGAC
>Ga0209788_1000269_pt1 | contig 13303 bp, 14 predicted proteins | sample WorMetLIZISLAND1_2_FD_187415 | JGI IMG/M metagenome (GOLD analysis project Ga0209788, IMG submission 187415) | Marine gutless worms symbiont microbial communities from Max Planck institute for Marine Microbiology, Germany - Olavius clavatus LIZARD... ...
CCCCCGGCTCGGCCCCGCCCCTCGAAGGGGAGGGCCGGCTGATCGTCGAAGCGTGGGCGCTTCACGAGGCCGTTCCACACCAGGTTGTCCATGAAGGCCCAGGAGCGTCGGTGTATGGCGCTGGGCCCCATCGCCTGGAGGCCCGCCTTGTGCACGGGGCAGGGATATCCCTTGTTCCCCTCGAAACCGTACCCGGGGTACTCCGCGGCCCGCTCTCGCATCATCCGGTCCCGAGTCACTTTGGCCAGCACCGACGCCGACGCGATCGACAGCGACGTCCGGTCGCCGCCGACGATCCCGCGGGCGCCGCCCACGAAGTCCCACCTCCCGTCGACCAGGATGTGGTCGGGCTCGGCCCCCAACCCCGCGACGGCGCGACGGGCGGCGAGCCGTTGCGCGGCCGACATCCCCAGCGTGTCGCACTCATCGTGGGTCGCGTGCCCGACGGACCATGCGACGCACCAGTCGGCGATTCGATCGAACAGGGTCTCCCGCTCGCGTTCTGTGAGCATCTTGGAGTCCCTGATCTTGTAGACGCGTCGGTCCCTCGGCACGACCGCGGCGCCGACGGTGAGCGGTCCCGCCCAGGCGCCCCTCCCCACCTCGTCGACCCCGACCACCACGACGCTCTCGTCGACCCACAGCTCCTTCTCGACGCTCAACCCCGGAGATCGGCGCCTCAGCGAGGGGCGGAGCTTGGGGGCGGCGGTCACAAGCTCAGCGTAGGCGGCCTTGCGGGCCGACCCGGGCCTTCAGTTGAGCTCGATGCGATCGGGGTAGGTGGAGACGAAGGCCAGAGACCCGGCCTGGCGCCTGAGCACCCGGCGCCACATGCCCTCGGGGGCGTCGAACGGGTCGTCCGGGGCGGCTTGGACGACATACCACGAGCCCACGGTCAGCTCGTCGCTCAGTTGCCCTTGGCCCCATCCGGCGTAGCCGGAGTAGACCCTCACCGGGGGGCCGTCGTCGGTAGGGCTCTTCCCGAGGTCGATCAGCCTGAGGCCGGGGACGCCGGTGGCCGTGCCCTCGGCGCCGCCGCCGACGCCGATCGCGGTCTGCGGCGAAACCGGCCCGCCGTAGTGGACCAACCCGGGGCGCGCCGCCCGGGCCGCCCACTCGGGCAGGTGAACTTCGACCTTCTCCGTCGAAGGCCGGTTGAGGACCACGCCGACCGTCCCCTCATCGTCGTCTTGAAGCATCAAGACGACAGTCCGAGCGAAGTTGGGGTCGACGAGCCGCGGCGAGGCGATCAGCAGCTTGCCCGCAAGTGACTCCGACACGCCCCAATCGTGCCACACGCCGAGCGTCTGCGCCGGATTCCGCAGACCTCGCCCGGCGAGTCCCCGGGGCGCTGGTCTCAGGGGGTCTTGGGCAGGTAGGCGCCGAGGGCGGTCTGCACCGTCTTGGGCACGACGGCGGTCCCGCCCAACACGATGATGCTCTTCGGCTTGAGGCGGGTCAGCTCCGCTGCCGTCGCCTTGGGGATGGTGGCTCCGGCGACGAGGAGGACCGGGCCGTCTTTGAGCGCCCCTGCGGCTCCTCCGGCGAGGGCGTCGGGGAAGTTCAGGCCGGTGGCGACGTAGGCGACGGACACCCCCGCCTTGAACGCGTCCTTTGAGATCTCCCCTCCCGTGGAGTACCGGTCTGATCCGGCGAGGCGAGACACCTTGCCCGTCGTGTAGCTGGCAAGGGCCTTCTCAACCGCCTCCGAGACGACGCCGGTCCCCCCGACGACGACGATGCGTTTCGGCTTCAACCGCTTCAACTCGGAGACCGTGGCTGATGGGAGCTTGGTCTTCTGGGTGAGGAGGATCGGCCCGCCCAGCTTCGCGGCGGCGGGGCCTCCGGTCAACGCGTCGGGGAAGTCCTCACCTGTGGCCACGAACGCCACGTCCGCCCCAGGCTGGAAGTGTTGGGCGGAGATCGCCGCCGCGGTGGAGTAACGGTCCGATCCGGATTGGCGGGTGGTTGTCGCCTCCTTCTGCAACGTCGACTCGACCGCGGCGGAGACGACGCCGGGCCCGCCGAGGACGATGATCTTCTTCGGCTTCAACCGCTTCAGCTCGGTCAACGTCGCTCCACCGATGGCGTCCTTGGTGACGAGGAGGATGGGGCCGTCCCCACCCGACGCCGCCGAGCCTGCCAGCGCGTCGGGGAAGTTGACGCCGGTGGCGACGTACACCGCGTCCACCCCCGGAGCGAACGTCGCCTTCGAGATCTCAACAGCCGTCGCAAACCGCTCCGGGCCCGCATGCCGACCCGCGGTCGTCGTGCCTGTGTCCGGGTCGAACGACACCGAGTCGTCAGCGGTCAACGTCTTCTTGTCCGGGGCCTTCACGGTGACCGCGGCCTTGTTGCTGATCACACCGGCGGCGATGTCGGCCGAGGTCGCCACATAGGTTGCGGCGCAGGTGGTCTTCTTGCCCGGCCCCACCCTCGTCTGAGGGCAGGTCACCTTCCCGACCTTCGGATCGGCCACCGAGACTTCGCTCAACGTCACGTTGCCGGTGTTGGTCACGGCGAACGAGTAGGAGACCTTGCCGCCCGCGGCGACCTTCCCCGAAGGAGCGGTCTTCGCCTTGTCGAACGTCATCGACGCCCCGGCCTCAAGGGCCGCGGACGCGGAGTGGCTTCGGGACGCTGACAAGCCATATGCCGACAGGCCATGTGCTGACAGGCCATATGAGGTGGCGGTGATCGTCGCGTTGGTGGACCACGACCCGGCGTCGATGTCAGGCTGGGTCAACGAGACGGTGACCACACATGCCGTTGAGGCTTGAGGGGCGAGAGGCGTGCCGGGACACTCGACGGTCCCGCCGACCGGGTCTTTCACTTTGATCGACTCCAGAGCAGTGTTGCCGGTGTTGGTGACGAGGAACCTGTAGGAGACCGTGTCGCCTTCGTCGACCCGCCCTGTGGGCTTCTTCGCCGTCTTGTCCAGGGTCGTGCCCTTGTCGGCGACGGTGAAAGACGGAGCCAGGTCGACGGTCGCTGTGGCTTGGGCCTGCACCGTCGGAGCCTCCGACGCTTTGGTCTTCCTCTTCTCGGCTTTGACGGCGCCGTCGGCTTTCACGGTGGCGGCGGCGGACACCGTCCCCCTGGTCACGTCGGTCGACTTGAGGGTGTAGTCGGCGGTGCACGTCATCTCGTCGTCTTCGCTGTCCGGGTCGGCCGGTTTCAGCAGGGTCTTCTTGGCCTCCGGGCAGTTGGGTGTCACGCCGGTGAGGTCATGGCCGTCGGGGTCGTGGGCGACGGTCACGTTGGTGAGGCTGCCCGCCCCGCGGTTGTTCTTTTCCGGTTCCGCCGCGTCCTCGACCTTGGCCGCGGTGTTCCTCGCTTCGTAGGCGAATCTGATGACGTCGCCTGCGGTGACGGTGCCTGACTTGTCGCTGTCGGTGAGTCCGGCGACGCGGGCCTCGACCGACACGCTACACCACACGTTGAGCTTGACAGCATTAACATGAGAAGTCTCGTTGGCTACGGCTTCGAGCGACAGGACCGTCTCCGACAAGGAGGTGCCGACCCCGCCGTGCGCCACGGTGTAGAAGCCGTGATGTTTCATCCACGCCCGGCCGGTCGGGCCGGTCATCGTCAGTTGTTTCTGAGGGCTGCCGGCAGCGCCGAACAGGACATCAACCCTGTATTTTGCATTATCAGGCTTGTGGTGGACCGTCCAGGCGATCACATCGCCCTGAAGAGTGGGGAACGATTGACTCAACGTCTCCTGCCGGATAGCGGCATACTGCGTGCCGTCGAGACTCGGAGATATGTCTGCGTTTGGCGCGAGGCCGATTTGGCCTGTCGAATGAGTCGTCTTCCAGGGGGCGACCTCGGCTTCGGATTTCGAACGGACAGTCGTCACGGCCGGTGTGTCGAATCCGAGGTTGTCGCCGCGGGAGCAGTCAACCGCCGCGGGCGGCGTGGCGGCAGGGGCTGCGGTCGGGCCCGGCTCGGCGGCGTCAACCGGCCGAGGGCCCTCGGTCAGCCCGGCCGCCCCGGCGGCGAGCACCGCGAAGACGAGAAGGCCCGCTCCGGTCGTCGGGCGGTCGCGGGTTGGTCTCATCTTGTGATCCTCCTTGATCTTGGCGGGTCTTCTCCGGCGGCCGGGACCCCCGCCGACACCATCAGCATACCCGCGTTCGCGCGATTCTCCCCGGGATCCTCAGCCCGGCCTCCTTGGGGGGTCTTGGGCAGGTAGGCGCCGAGGGCGTCTTGCACCGTCTTGGGCGCGACGGCGGTCCCGCCCAACACGATGATGCTCCCCGGCTTGAGGCGGGTCAGCTCCGCTGCCGTCGCCTTGGGGATCGTGGCGCCTGAGGGCGTCGATTCGGACGGCTGTTTGGGCGGCGTTCATCAAGGCTTGGCTCAGGTTGTGTGGGTGATGGGCCGTCGGGGGAAGTGAGGGCGGGGGTCAGGGCGGCGCTCTCCCGCCGGTCTGATAGCGGTGGTCGGTTGGGTTGACCCATTCGACTTGGCTGTCTTCGACTTGGTGGTCCCATTCGGCTTCGTGTTTGGCTCGGTGGTGTTTGCGGCAGCGCGGCACCCGCGGAGCGGCGCCTTCAGGCGTGAGGTTGCACGGCTTGGTGGCGCCTCCGTCTGCGACGGCGACCTGGTGGTCGAGGTCGCAGCCGATGGACGGCATGCGCCCCTCCCCGGGAAGACGCAGGTGCGGTATTTGGCTTGCACGAGCCGTTTTCATCGAGGCGGTGGGCCTTCTGCTGGTGGTCCCGACGTGGGCCGGCGCCCCGTCGACGGTGACGGTGTATCTCCATTCGGCTTCTGCGCTCTCCGCGGCGACGTTGACCGTCTCGCGGTGTATGACCTGTGTCCGGCGGGAGTCGATCAGCCCGGCGTGCAGGGCTCCGCGGACCGCGGGGAGTCGTTCCGCGAGGCCGACGGCGCGGTACACCATGTTGTCGGCGGCTCTCTCAGTCAGGTTCAACGCCGCGGCAGGCTTCGGAGGAGGCGAAGCACTTGTCGTGGACCATGCGGGAGGCGTCGTCGTCGGGGCTGCCTCCCGGGCAGAGCGTGACCTCGGCGACCGCCGCCAAGCGCATCGCCGCGTAGTGAGATTCCATGCGGGCGGCCGACTGCATGTAACGGACCACGTCGTGTCCGTTGAGCCGCGTCAAGTCGACCTTCGACAAGGCCTCGAGAAGGGCCGGGCCGGGAGGCGTCTGCTCCAAATCGTCGGGCAGGAGCTGACGGGCCGGCCTCCCGGCCGGGAAGGCCTCATGCCAGTGGGCCGCCGCGTCCGGGGAGGTCACGTCCGGGAGCAGCCTCACGTCGGGATCGGAGTCGAAGTCGAGTGTGCTCCTCAACCTGTCCGGGGCGAGCCGCGGGAATCTGTCATTGGCTCCAGATACGTTGGCGGGTATGGCGAAATCGAAGTCACATCAGTGGGGCGAGCTGTCCGTTGACGGCATTGTCGGCGATGCGGCCGAAGCCCGCGGGAATCTGTCAGACCCTCTGGATACGTTGGCGGGTATGGCGAAATCGAAGTCACATCAGTCGGGAGAGCAGTCCGTCGACGGCATTGTCGGCGATGCGGCCGAAGCCCGCGGGAATCTGTCAGACCCTCTGGATACGTTGGCGGGTATGGCGAAATCGAAGTCACATCCGTCGGGAGGCCCTTCGCTCGGCGACATCGTCAGCGGTGAGGCGGAGGCCCGCGCGAATCTGTCCCAATGCTCCGATACGTTGGCGGGTATGGCGAAATCGAAGTTACATCCGTGGGGAGAGCAGTCCGTCGACGGCATTGTCGGCGATGCGGCGGAGGCCCGCGGGAATCTGTCCCAGGCCCCAGATACGTTGGCGGGTATGGCGAAATCGAAGTCACATCAACTGGATGACAAGTCCTCGGGCAAGGCGACGACCCGCTCCGAGCCGGGGGGTCGGCAGGTCCTTCCTGAGGGCCTGGGCGAAATGGCCCCGGGCGCAACGCTGGCCGCGGTCTTGGAGACGGTGGACCTGGGCCGGTTGAACGGCCACGACCTGGTCACCGTGCTCCGCGCCGGGCAACGTCAAGTCTCCCACTACCAAGCCGTGGTCTACGCGGCGATGGCCGAGACCGCCTACGCCGTCTCCGCCGACACAACCGAACGGAGCTCCCTGCCCAACGAGCGCGCCGCCGACGAGATCGCCGCCGCTGTCGGCTACACCCGCCGCAAAGCGGAGGACGAGCTGAACACGGCCCTGCGACTGCGAGACGACCTCCCCGAAGTCGCCGCCGCTCTGGAGTCGGGGGACATCGACGGCCACAAGGCCTCCGTCATCTCCGACGGGACCGCAGCCCTCAAGCTCAGCGCCGCTCGGGGGGTCGCCGGCAAGATCCTCGTCTTCGCTTCTCGTCTCACCGTCGGTCAGATCGGCGCCCGGCTGCGTCGTCTCTGCATCCTGGAAGACCCGGCCCACGCCCAAGCCCGATACGAACGGTCACTGGAACGCCGCCGGGTCGTGGCTCGCCCGACAGCGGACGGGACGACCCACCTGCACATATCCGACTGCGCCCCGCACTTGGCTCAAGCCGCCACGGACCGGGTCAACAGGATCGCCCGTAGCCTCAAGACCAGGCACGAGTCCCGAAGCGTCGACCAGCTCCGCGCCGACGTCGCACTCGACCTGCTGACAGGCCGCCGCATCGACTCCGACGAAACCGGGACCGGAGGAGGGTCGGTCAACCTCCATGTCGATCTCACGACCCTGGCCGGGCTCGACGACCACCCGGGGGACCTCTCCGGCTACGGGCCGGTCGTCTCTGACATCGCCCGCCAAGTCGCCGAGGAACAACGGGAGAAGAGCGAATGGAACGCGGTGGTCTCAGATCCGGAGACCGGCGAGCCGCTCCACGTCGTGTCCGTGAGGAGGAGGCCCACGACAAGGCAGCAGAAGATGATCCGAGCCCTGCACCCGGTCTGTGTCTTCCCGGGGTGTCGTATGCCCGCAGTGGACTGCGACCTCGACCACTGCGTCGACTACGCCTTCGGCGGCCCCACCACGGTGGGGAACCACGCCCCGCTCTGCCGTCATCATCACATGTCGAAGCATCGGGACGGATGGCGGTATGCGAAGACGGGCAGGGTGGGCGTGGATTGGGTCAGCCCCTTCGGGCACACCTACCGGATCGGTGCAGGCCCCGCTGGGGAACGTTGGACAGGGGGGAGAGACCCGCCCTGACGCCTCGGCGAAAGGGGGGAGAGGAGAACATGAGCCACACACCCGGCCGGCCAAGGCCCGGGGCCACGGCCCGGGAGCTACGGCCCGGGGCCACGGCCCGATCACAGGCGCCGCGACGCGCGATGACGCGCACCGCGGTTTGACAACTGAATAATGAACAACGGATGCGCAGGCTCTGCGGTGCGTAGGCGCTGCGGCGCGCCGCCCCCGGGCGCGCCCACCTCGCGCCGGGCAACCCGGCCGGGTCACACCGTCAGAGGATTGGGAACGCCACAAACTCGTCGACATCGAGGGCGGCCAGCAAGACGCCGACGCTCTTCGGAACGAGTGAGTAGCCCTCGGCCCGGCGGATCGCCTCGGGAGGCCCGACCCGGATCCTGGCCCCACCCATGACCATGACCGACTCGGCGGCGGCCCTGGCGTTCTTCAGCCAGTCGACGTCAGAGCCGTAGGAGAGAGCGACTACGACCGCGGACTCGCCCCGCCACGCCATCAACGGCGTCTTGTAGACGGCCCCGGTCTTCCGCCCCTTGTGCTCGAGAACGCAGTGCCAGGGGATACGGGAGGCGTAGGACCTGGTCAGGCGGTTGGTGACGCGCCGATTGACTCGTCTCAACGACGCTGGCAGCGGCACACATCCCTCCCCTAGATCCTGTCGTTGATCCAGTCGATTATCTCGGCCACGATCTCGGGGCCTTCCGGCTCGTTGAGGATCTCATGGCGGAGTCCCGGGTAGAGCCTGCGCTCGACGCCGGAAAGCTCCCCCAGGAAGGCCGTCGACTGCGGCGGCACGATCGGGTCGGCCGCGCCGTGCAGGACGAGGGTCGGCGCTTCGATCCTGTCCGCGTCGGCGATGACGTCGCTCATGGCTTGGAACAGGGCCGCCCCGAGCCGCGTGGTGGACTTGACGTGCACAAGAGGGTCCGCGAAGTAGGCCTCGGCCACCCTCGGGTCGCGGGAGAGCTGATCGCCCTTCACCCCGTTGGCCATGTAGAGGCCGGGCGCCAGCTTGGCGGCGATCGGGGCCGCCGCCTTCTGCCATGCGGCGCCTCCCTCGACGCCGGGGGCCGTGACCACGAGAAGGTCGGCCGCGGGGCGACGCGACTCCGCATAACCGAGGGCGAGGTTGCCGCCCAATGAGTGGCCCATGAGGACCACCGGCCTGCCCTGCTCCCGCGCCCAGGACATGTGCCGCTCGATCTGGTCGTGATAGCGGGACCAGCGGTCGATGTCCCAGCGTTTGCCCCCGGTCCGGCCCGCGCCGATCAGGTCGAAGGCCCGGACATGGAACCCCGCGCCCGACAGGAGGTCGCCGACGCGCTCGTAGCGCCCCGAGTGCTCCGCCAGGCCGTGAACGCAAACGACGGTCGCCCTGGGGGACTCGTCGGGCGCCCAATCGCGGATCAACTCGGCGCCGATGTCGGCCCTGGGAACCGGTGCTGCGACGCTCTTCAACGATTTCTCCTCTCGACAACGCCTCATCTTAGGGGTTGCAGCGTGAAGCGCGTGAGCCGGCCGGGGAAGTCGTCCCAGGCGATGACCTTCGCCGGCGTCAGCGTCCTGAGGCCGCCCGCCGTCTCATCGGACCACGAGTCGGGCGACGGGGCGTACATCGGCGCGTACTTGCGGGAGAACTCGGCGGAGAGGCGGGCGCCCAACTCCCCCGCGATCGGGTCGGAAACGACGGACACCCCCTCGACGATCGTCACCTCATTGTCGCCGACGGACAGGGCGCAGGCGCCGTTCTCGGCCAGGTTCTTGGCATGCCGAGTCTGAGGCGACCCGTCGTACCAGAAGGCGCCGTCGAGCCAGGCGCCCCACCGTGGCACGACATGGGGCCGCCCGTCGGGCCTGGTCGTCGAGAGCCAGTAGGTGCGAGCGCGGGTCAGCCGATCGACGACCTCATCCCAGGAAAGGAAGCCCCCAGCGGCCTCCGCGCCGTAGCCGTCGGGTATCTCAGGGCGGTCGACGCGCACCATCAGGCCTTGTGGAAGGGCGGCTTGGCCAGGCGGCCCGGCGCCCAGCGGCCCCGGATCTCCACTTCGATCGTCTCCGACCCGTCGGGGGGTGGCGCGATGTAGGCCAACCCGACGCCGGTCTCGAGCATGGGGCTTATGTTCCCCGAGGTGACGGCGCCCTCTCCCCCGCCCGACGTGCGGGCCCGGTGGCCCGGTCTGGGAATGACCCGATCCTCAAGAATCAGCCCCGTCAAGGTCCGAGACGCGCCGTCGGCCCGCTGCCGGGCCAGCGCCGCCTTGCCCACGAAATCGCGGCCCATGGAGACCGCGAACTCGAGGCCGGCCTCGAGGGGCGTCGTCGTCTCGTCTATGTCTTGGCCCAGGAGCGGCAGCCCCGACTCGAGGCGCAGCGTGTCCCGGGCGCCCAGGCCGCAAGGCCGCACCCCCGCCTCGACCAAGGCCCCGAACAGCCTCGCCCCCGCGTCGGGCCCGGTCACGATCTCGCCGCCCGCCTCGCCCGTGTACCCGACGCCGGCCATCGCCGTCTCCGTTTCCCCCCAATCGACCGTCGCGCACCGAAAACGCCCCGGACTCGCTCCCAGCACTTCCTCGAAGACAGCGGGGGCGTCCGGCCCCTGAAGGGCGATCATCGCGGTGCTGTCCCGGAGATCGGTCACTGCGCAACCCGGCTCGGCGGCGAAAGCCCCCATCACCCGGTCATGGCTCGCTGCGTTGGGCATGAGCCAGAACCGCTCGGCGCCCCATCGCCAGACGATCATGTCGTCGATGATTCCCCCGTCGTCGTTGAGCATCATCGTGTACTGGCACCGTCCCGGCTCGACCCGGTCGATGTCGTTGCAGAGAAGGCGGCGCGCGGCGAGCCGCCCGCCCGGCCCGGTCAGCTCGAACCGCCCCAGATGGGAGATGTCAAAAACCCCCGCCGCGGAGCGAACGGCGCGATGCTCGTCCAGGACCGACTCGTACCGGGCCGGCATCTCCCAGCTTGCGAACTCGGTGAAACGGGCGCCCATAACCTCGCTCGCCCGGTGCAGCGGCGACCGGCTCATCCCGTCAGGCGCTCTCCCCTGTCCTCGAGCCGGACGACCTCGGGCCGGCCGGGAATGCGCGTAGGGGGGGCGGTCTCCTCGAGGTGGCCCGGCTCCTCAAGCCCATACTTCACCACGAGGTGGAGGTAGTCCCTCTGGTAGAAGACCTTGCACCTGACGTCTGGGTGAAGGGCCCTGAGACGACGGACTTTGCGGTTCTTCTTGGTGACCAGCTTCTGGTTCATCGTGGTGATCTCGATGAACATGTTGTCGTCGGGGAGGTAGAAGTCGGGTGTGAACCACTTGACCGGCTCGCCGGCCTCGTCGAAGTCGATGGGGAAGCTCTCCGGCTCGTAGTCCCATGCGACCCCGTAGAAGTCGAGCAGGAGGGCGAATTGACGCTCGCTGTTGTGGGCGAAGTCGACTTCGTGCGCCGAGGGGCGTTCCGTGCTCAGGTCGCTCCCGCCTCGACGACCCCGGCCAAACCCGCCTGCTCGGGGAACAACTCGTGGATCGCCCCCTCCACGTCGTCTTGTACCGGCCCGACGGCGATGCCGAAGACGCCCTGCCCGCCGCTGAACACATCGACCACCTCCTGCATGGTGTTGGCCGCGTAGATGGTCGTCCCGTCGCTGAGCAGCGTCACGTCGTCCAACGGCTTGTCGGTGTCGAGTTCGTCCCTGAGCAGCTCCACGGCGGAGCGGATCCGCTTCAGGCTCATCCCCGCGTCCAAGAGACGTTTGAGCACCTTGAGCTGAACGACGTCCGTGAACGAGTAGAGGCGATGGGTGCCCGAGCCGTTGGCCTGCTTCAGCGACGGGGTAATCAACTTCGTCCTCGCCCAGTAGTCGAGTTGCCGGTAGGTGATGCCCACCAGCTTGCACACTTGTGGGGCGCGGTAGCCGCCCCGTCTGTTTGTCATCTCGTCCTCCGGTCGCACATACACCGCTCCGCCAACTGCCAAGTTAGCCCCCTCGCCGGGACCGTGTCAACGTTTTCTACTGGCTGATCGGCTGGAGGAGCTTGGCCGCCTGGCGAACCTGCTCCCTGGTCCCGACCAGGACGAGGCGGTCTTCGGCGGCCATCACCGTGGCCGGGTCCGGGTTGACCTCCATCTGCCCGTCTCGCCCCTCGACGGCGAGGATCAACGCCCCGCTCTTCTGACGGATGCGGGAGTCTCTGATGGACCAGCCGTCGAGTGCGCAACCCGCCCTGACGTCGACTTCCTCGACATGGAACTCGAGGGGGCTGCCCCCGACGACCACATCGAAGATCTGCGCCAGCTCGGGTCTGACGGCGAGAAGCGCCAGCCGCTCGGCGCCCACGGCCTGCGGCGCCACCACGGCGTCGGCCCCGGCCAGTCGCAGCTTCCTCTCCGACTCCAGCTCGGTGGCCCGGCAGATCACGCGGAGATCGGGGGACAACGCCTTGGCGGACAGCGCGATGACAAGGTTGTCCGAGTCGTCGGCGACACACGCGATCAGCGCCTGCGCCGAGCCGATCCCCGCCAGCTCCAAGACATCGTTGTGGGTGGCGTCTCCCCGCACGACCAGGGCGCCCGCCGCCTCGGCGGCGTCGGCGCGGGGGCCCTTCGACTCGACCATGACCGAATCGATCCCGGTGGCGCTCAGCTCGCGCCACGTCCCCCGCCCCACCCGACCCCAGCCGCAGATGATCACATGGTTGCTCAGTTGCCCGACTTGTCTCGCCATCGATCCTCTCTTCCTGACCTCGCCGAGGTCGACCAGGTACTCAATCGAAGAAGCAGCCGTGAAGATAGCCACGCCGAACCCCGAGAGCAGGATCAGCACCGTCCACATCTGACCGGTCGACGAGAGGTCGAAGACCTCCCCGAACCCGACCGTCGTGATGGTGATGATCACCATGTAGAAGGCCTCGAAGGCGTTTGCCTCCTCGATGACCATGTAGCCGGCGGTGCCCACCGCGGCGATCACGGCCAAGGCCTCGAGGCCGTAGAGGATTCGTTTGCGGAGTTTCACTCGGGGTGCTCGGGCCCTTCGCTGCGCAGGAAGTCCTCCGCGGTGGCGCCCTCCAAGAACTCGCGGAACTCGGCGACCTTGTCCTCCTCGTCCCCGTCCTCCATCTGGACGGCGGCCTCGTCGAGGACGTCCGGGAGGGCGAGCAGCGGCGTCCCGGTGCGGACGGCGAGCGCTATGGCGTCGGAGGGCCGCGCCGAGATCGTGATCGTCTCGCCCGCCACGTTCAGCTCGAGGTCGGCGTAGAAGACCGAGTCGCGCATCTCCGTGATGACGACGCGAGTCGCCAACGCCCCGACGGCGTCGATGACGGACTTGAGGAGGTCGTGGGTGAGCGGCCGCGGTGGGACGGCGCCCTCCAGCGAGATGGCGATGGCGGATGCCTCGTTGACGCCGATCCAGATGGGGAGGTAGCGATTCCCGCCCTGCTCGCGCAGCAGTATGATCGGCTGGTTCGAGGGCAGCTCAACGCGCACCCCGACGATCCGCAACTCGATCATCCCGCTCTCCGAGGACATGCGGGCAGGATATCACCGCGGCGGGCCCTCTTCAGTCGGCGCGGAGCGCCCGCCACAACACGGCGGCGTCCTCAACGAAAGGCGCCATGTCGAGCACGGCCCAAATGGAGCGGAGGTTGCGGTAGAGGCCCTCCCAGTCGAGCCCGTAGCCGAGAAGGAACTCGTCGCCCACCTCGAAGCCCCGGTACTCGATGGGCACGTCGGTCAGCCTGCGCCTGGTCTTGTCGAGCAGCGCCGCGGCGCTGACGGAGGCCGCTCCCCTGTCGCGCATCATCGCGCGCAACACCTTGAGCGTGAGGCCCGTGTCGACGATCTCCTCCACCAAGATCACGTTCCGCTCGAATACCGGCGCGATCAGATCCATCGATATCGCGATGCGGCCGCTCTCCCCGAACCTGTTGAGAGCGAGGAACTCGACCTCGCAAGGCGGGTCGAAGCGACGCACGAGGTCGGCGGCGAAAGGGAAGGCCCCGTTGAGGACAACCACGAAGATCGGCCGGCGCCCCCGGTAATCGGCGACCAACGCCTCACCCAGCTCGGCGACCCGCGAAGAGATGTCGCCCGCGGAGATCGCCTCGACGGCGCACTTGCACTCGGTCATCGGCCCT
>Ga0209788_1000272_pt1 | contig 13226 bp, 17 predicted proteins | sample WorMetLIZISLAND1_2_FD_187415 | JGI IMG/M metagenome (GOLD analysis project Ga0209788, IMG submission 187415) | Marine gutless worms symbiont microbial communities from Max Planck institute for Marine Microbiology, Germany - Olavius clavatus LIZARD... ...
TCCCGGGGCAACGACGCTCTGGCGCGGTCTGGATCGACTCGCCGATATCACCTCCACTTTCACGATCTGTCATCCTTCGATCCCGGCCGGCCCGTGAGCGCTATGTCCAGTGTGGGCAATAGTCAGCCCCTGGCGGGCTGTCTCTTGATCATATCAGTATGCGCTTATATACGGACGGCTCATGGTCTCACTAAGACATGAAGTCCTGTGCCATCAAATTAGGCATCGACACGCTCTTGAAGTCGGAACCAGCCAAGCCACATCGCTTGCCAACTGGCTCGCCCCGTGCGCCCAGTGTTGGCCCAGCCACCGAGCTTAGCAATCGCTTCATAGGCCCAACGCAACGAGGGCACGCGTTTCGGTGGCCGGGAGCGCTCGCGGGTAATCCACAGCACCTTCCACTGGGGCGCGCTCAGCACCTCAGGTACATGGACGCGCGGCGCGGCCCTTGACCGGTGCGGGCTCATCCAACGCCTCGCGCAACTGCAGCCGGCGCACGGCCACGAAGGCCAACATCACAGCCATGCGCTCGAGGTTGTCAGCCGACGGCATGCACCGCTGTTCCACCCCGGCACCCGATTTCCAGGCTTTATGAAACTCCTCAATCCGCCAACACAGCGTGTAATAGTACAACGAGTTCGGCCACCACCGCGTGCTCGTAGCTCAGCGTGGTGGTATCCTCTACCGCCAGCCGCGTCATCATACTGGGGCGTCTCATACTGGGCACTCGCCTCAGCCGTGGCCGTAAACCCGCCTTCCGCGATGTCCTCAGGCACCACCGCGTCATTGTGCAACAAGCGATACGCCCCCTCGTGAGCCGCCGTATCGCCACCACAGGCCCGCGACGGCGAACTGCTCACTTGTCCGGCCAGGGCACTGCCAACTGGACCAAGCGGGCCGTACGCCGAGTATCACCCAACCGGCTACGACCAAACGTCTGCTCCGCCCAAATCACAGCCTCGCGCTCTACCCAGCTCATAGCAATCCCCCCCAACGACTGTCTAAACCTTGCCGTCGTTGATCCTCGGCTGCACGATTGGTTCCATAGAGGTAGTGCAAAATGTGTAGGAGATTAGCCCTTGGCGGGAGGAGGGGGGGTAAGGGTGACCGGCCGGTCGCCTCAACTTAGGCGATTTCTGTCCAATGAAATACCATCTTGGTGCACTAGTGTCCCAACGTCATGACCGACAATTCAGGATCACCCATTCAGTTGGAAAAGAAATATTTGGAATTATGCCGGTTACCGACTTGAGCGGCGTACGCTAAGGTGCCAACCTCTTCCGCGAAATTGCGGGCTGAGAACAACGACGCATGTCCACAGGTATATTCGTCTTCTCGAGCTCGCCATTTCCGTCTATGTGCTCGTGGTCATTATCAAGAAGCGGCTGAAAATCGATGTCAGTTTCTACACAATTCTACAGATTCTGAGTCGCATCATATTCGAACAAATTCAATTAAATCAATCTATTAGTAGAGTAACATGCAATCCCGACGAGCGCAATCACGATAAACAACTGAATTTATTCAACTAAACGTTGGTGCGCTAGTGATCTTATGTGGTCTTTTTGTCCGTCTTCCGTGTTGCGGCAACCGTTACATAGCCCACGTAGGCACCGGTTGCCGCGCCTTGAATACGAACGAAAATCCGGCCCAATCCGGCACTCCATTTTCCGGCAATCGCCTTGACTCATGCCGGATCCACCTCGGAGAAGATGTGCAGTATGGCTCGAGTCTCTTCCTTCCGGAGGCGTGGTCCCAAGCGGGTCACCAGCTTGGCGGCCGTCGCCGCTGCCAGCTCGCCTGCGCGCCGGTGGCTCCAACCTTGGGTCAGGCCATAGAGGAAGGCACCGGCGAACATGTCGCCAGCGCCTAGAGTATCAATAGCGTCGACCTCGACCGGTGCGATCTCGATGATCTCGGTGCCGTCGAAGATCAGCGCCCCCTGGGGGCCCCGGGTGATCGCGAATCCCTCGACGATGGTCTTCAGGAAGGCAATGGCCGTGTTCAGGTCCCGGGTATCGGCTAGGCCCTTGGCCTCGGCCTCGTTGGCGAAGAGTAAGGCCACGCCGCCGCCGATCATGGTCATGAGACCGGCCTTGAAGTGGGTCACTAGGTTGGGATCCGAGAGGGAGATGGCGGTCTTGACCCCCGCCGCTGCGGCGATTTCTTTGGCGGTGATGGAGAGGGACCGCGCCGTGTCGGAGGTAACTAGGTAGCCTTCCGTGTAGAAGTAGTCGGAATCACGTAGGGCTTCCGGGTCCAGCTCCCGGACGGACAGGTCGCCACTGACGCCCAGGTAAGTCACCATGGTCCGGTCCGTGTCCGGCGTGACTAAGACCACACAGCGTCCAGTGTGCCCGGTCTCCCGCACGCCTTGGCGGTTGGTGTCCACGCCGTTGGCAAGCAAATCGTCCACGTAGAAACGACCCAGGGCGTCGTCGGCTACCTTGCCGGAGTAGAAGCCTTTGCCGCCGAGCTGGCTGATGGCGATGATGGAGTTGGCCACGGAGCCGCCGGAGCCCTTCTGGGGGCGGTGCCGGGCAAGGTGATCCATGATTTCGGTCTGGTGGGCCGCGTCGACTAGGGTCATGGCCCCCTTGTCGATTTGGAGCCGGTCGAGGTCGTCGACCGTGACTTCGTATTCCAAATCCACCAGGGCATTACCTATGCCGTAGACGTGGTATTTACGCATGCTCATTCCTGTTGTTGCCGGTCCGAGGGGAGCTAGTGCTTGACCGAAAAGTCGTTTCTATCTTACAGGACAAGGGTTTATAATGTATCCGCACGGTTGAAGTTTTGGATGCTGCTCCGGACATCGGCGAAGGCTTCAGGCGTTGACACTCGGACTTCATGCCCTAACACGCTGATTTTATTCGGGTGCGAGTCACGCGGCTAAGCTAGAGAGAATACGCAGGGAGCGTGCAGAGCATCCATTTCGTCAAACTTCCTCATTTGAAATCTAATACGTCAGGTCATCAATCCGCAGTAACTATTCAGCTACTCCAACTGGGGCATTGGGGGTTACCCTTGGAAGGTCAGGACGAGCGAGTTGAAAATATCGTCGGACTGTTTGCGGCGGGTCGAAAGGCAGGAGCGGAGGATGACAAAGGCATCTCCGCCGGTTTCGGAGCGGAAACAATCGGAGACTTTCTGCTTGAGCTTGGGCATTCGCAGGTCGCGTTCGGCCGGGTTGTTGTCGCCGGGAACGCGCAGGTCGGTGAGGAAGCGCAGGACCTCGTTGCGGTGCTCGCGCAGTCGCCGAATGAGGTTGCCGGCCGGGGATTGTTTGATCCGCCCGCGGGTGCCGGGACGGCAGGGACGGGGAGGATTGCCGGCTTCGATGAGGATGGTGTCGTAGCGGGTCCGCAAGCGCTCGACGTCGCCGGTGGGCAATGCCTTGAGGTTCTGGGCCTCGCCGACCAGGGCATTGGCCTGGCACAACAGCGCGATCATATCGGTTGCCCACGGCTGGCTTGGGGACCTCTCAGCGATAGCGGTTGGCTCACGTAGATGATGGGCATTGCAGAAGGCCTGCCAACATGAGTAGCGCTGGCAGGCTGACCCGTGATCATGCACGAGTACGCCAGCGAACGGCGCCAACAAGCCGAACGCATCCGGGGCCTCGGCCCCACGTTTAGGATGAGGGCAGCAGGCCGTAAACCGGTCGGTGCTGAGTACGTGTAGCCGGTACAGGTTGCCGTTCACGCGCCGGCCGGTTTCGTCGGCATGGGCCACTGGGGCGGCGATGAGTGCGCGGCGAATCGCGGTGACTGGCACCTCCGGGCGGGTGGCGGCCACCCGTACGGCGCGCTGGAGGGTGCCCGGTGAGGTCCCAAGGCCGGCCCGCTCATTGAGCACCTCGGCGGTGCGCTGGTAGGGCAACAACTGATATTGGGTCATGTAGACCGCAAAGGCTGATACGCCCGGTCCGTATTGCACCGGGGCCTCAATCCCTGCAGGAAATGTGCTGCGTTGCGCGCGCCCACAGGCACCGGTTCCGCCGACAATGCGGTACTCGATGACCTTACGCTGGATCTCCACCTCGACCACTTGGCGTCGCTCCGCGAGCACTGTAGCCGCGATCCCGGTGCCGCAACGTCCGTAGGCGCAGGTCCCCGTCAACGGGATGATCCCGCACTGGTCGGGGTGATCGACCAGGGAGCGAGTAACACCGCGTCGGCCCAGTTGTCCACCGGGCTTGTGCCCGCTGGGTTGGCGTTGCGAGCGTGGTGGCGGCTTCTTGAACGGAGAGTCCGAGGATGGCGGCCCGGCTGGAGTTGTGGCTATCCTTGGCCAAGCGCGCTGCCAACTCCCGGATGCGCTCGCGCAGCTGCGCAATGAGCACCGTCTGCTCCGCAACCCGTTCACGCAACCGCTTAAGCTTGTCATCAGGGTTTTCCAGAGAATGGGCTAGGGTAGTTTGTCCCAGCATGGGCATAGGTTACGTGTGTAGCCTGCCACTTAGCAAGAGGTCCTGAATAGTTACAATGCTATTTTTTATTTGAATAAAACAGGTTGTCCCTGGCGGTATCTACCAAAAGACTTCCCTCCCTACAAGCTCGTTAATTACTACTATACTAAGTGGACAGATAATCGTTGGCCGGAGCGTCGCCATTGTTCACGCAACCCGAAATGGGGTCGGTCCGATTTCGGGTGCAAAAAATTAGGCGACGGCCATGGCCTTCGGCGGCCCGCGTTCGTCCTGCGTCCGTCCCGGCGCGCACTCCGCGCGGCACCAGGACTCCCGCAATGACTGGACGCCGTATCGCATGGCCGGGCCTTTCGTCTCCGCCGGCGCTCACGCGCCGCACTCCGACGAAACGCTCGGCCCTACGCCTACGCGGGGGGCGTCGCTCTCCGCTCGCCGCCAATGAGTTTAACGGTAAAGCCGCTCGTCAAGTCACTACGAACTTGTTTTCGAGCCTCCATATCGTCAAAAAAATCCGGGGCGATCGTGCCTATTCCGGTGCGGACCTATCGAACTGAGTCTTGACCCAATTCGAGTGCCAGCGCGAAGTTGTTAGAAAGAAAAAAGGACAGCAAGGTTTCCACGTTTTACCTCGCCGCTGGGTGGTCGAGAGAACATTCGCTTGGCTGAGTCGATGGCGTCGATTGAGTAACGGTTATGAACGGAAACCAACTTTGAGCGAAACACAGGTTTATTTCGCATCTAGTCGTTTGCTTCTCCGGCAAATCTGTAATCATCAGACACCCTATAAAATGGCTGTTCGTTGAGTTCTCATTATTAATAAACTTTTAGACCGCCTCTTAGTGAAGCGCGGGCAAGCCCGCGCCTGCCACGTGGCGCTTCGTTCGATCCGATATCGAACGCTCATCGGCAGAGTAGAGACCGAGGCTCCACCTTTGATCCCCCTCTTCCCAACCCCTCTCCCGCCAGGGGAGAGGAGCTTTTCGCAGCCGACGAGCCGGCTTGGTGGAGTCAGGTGTGTACAAGACCAACTTCTAAGGGAAAAGGGCTTTTCGGAACCTGGGATTCCGATCCGAATAGTGGATTTTCTGCCGGACCTTTGCTCTCCGGTTGAAGTGAGGTCCCCGTAGATATGGAACCATGACCACGTGATGCCGAATGGAGCGCAGGCAAGCCCGCGCCTACCGCCTAGTGCCGGATGTCGGCGCCGGCGCGGCGAGACGGATAGGTAGCGATCACACACATAACCCCACGAGCCGACAATTCAAGATGCCCGCAAGCTACCAACGCCCGGACAAGGCCCGCAGCAAACCGCTATGCATGGCGGCCAAGAGCCGTTCCAGCGGTCGTTTATGAACCACATAGGCAACTTGGTAGAGGGCCGCTTCGGCGCGTGCACGCAGCAGATACTCGTCACTGGTCTCCACCGCGTCCACTAGGCCGAGGTCCAGGGCCTGGGTGCCGTGCCAATACTCGCCGGTAGCGATCCGGTCCAGGTTGACTTGGGGCCGGTACTCGCGGATAAAGCCCTTGAACAGCTGGTGAACATCTTCGAGCTGCTCGCGCACCTTCTCCCGGTCCGCATCCGAGTTCTCGCCGAATAGGGTCAGGGTCCGCTTGTACTCACCGGCCGTATGCAGCTCGATGTCCACCCCGCGGCGCTCCAGCAGACGGTGGAAGTTGGGAAGCTGCATGACCACGCCGACGGAGCCCACCACGGCGAAGGGCGCCGCGATTATGTGATCGGCCACACAGGCCATCAGGTAACCGCCGCTGGCGGCGACCTCATCCACCGCCACGGTTAGCCGCACCCCGCTGCGACGCACACGCACCAGTTGGGAGGCAGCCAAGCCGTGCTCGGGCAGAGTCCCGCCGGCGTTCTTAATTCGCACCAAAAGCTCGTCGCCGGCCTCCGCCACCATCAGCACACAGGTGATGAGCTCCCGTAGGGAGGCGACCTCGGTGGCACGGATGTCGCCCTGAAAATCGATCACGAAGAGCCGTCGCCGCGTCTCGCCCGCCTTGGCCCGCTTCTTGGCCGCCTTGCGTTCCTCCTTCACCACCTTGGCCATCACCTTCTTCGGGAGCGAGGCCTGCTTGAGCACCCGCACCATTTCCCGGTACTTGCCGTCGAGGTCGCTCACCTCGATCCGCTCTCCGTCCCCGCGCAACCCACTGCGAGCGCGTAACAGGGTCATCAGCAGGGCGCCGACCAAGAAGACGAGGGTCAGGGTCTTGGCGAGAAACAGGCCGTATTCGATCAGGGCAGCAGTCATGGGCGGGGACTCCGGGGAGATGCTTGGTTTTTACTCACACTCGACTCCGACGAACGATCACGGGCCATGAGATGGTGGCAGATGACCTTGGGGTAAGACTCCCATGATTTTATTGAATTTACTCGAATCCGGAGCGTCGCCATTGTTCGCGAAACCCGAAATGGGGTCCGTCCGATTTCGGGTGCACAAAATGAGGCGACGGCCATGGCCTTCGACGGCCCGCGTTCCTCCTGCGTCCGTCCCGGCGCGCACTCCGCACGGCACCAGGACTCCCGCAATGACTGGACGCCGTGTCGCATGGCCCGGCCTTTCGTCTCCGCCGGCGCTCACGCGCCGCACTCCGACGAAACGCTCGGCCCTACGCTTACGCGGGGGTCGTCGCACTCCGCTCGTCGCTTACGCTCCCTCGCTTTCCTGTGCTCCTCCATTGACGAGGCTCAGAATCTGTAGAACTGTGTAGAAACTGACATCGATTTTCAGCCGCTTCTTGATAATGGCCACGAGCACATAGATGGAAATGGCGAGCTCGAGAAGACGAATATACCTGTGGACATGCGTCGTTGTTCTCAGCCCGCAATTTCGCGGGAGAGGCTGGCACCTTAGCGTACTGCCGCTCAGGTCGGTAACCGGCATAATTCCAAATATTTCTCTTCTAATGAATGGGTGATCCTGAATTGTCGGTCATAACGATGGGGCATTAGTGATCTTGGTAGTCTCTTCGTCCGTCTTCCATGTTGCGCCAACCGTTACATAGTCTACTAGGCGCCGGTTGCTGCGCCTTGAATACGAACGAACATCCGGCCCAAGCTGGCACACCATTTTCCGGCAATCGCCTAACAACCGTTGAACAGGATATTCCTATGGACTGCCATGTCGAGCCGCTGCACACCATGCCAAAGTGCCGGGGCTCCGCTTTTGCTCCCCCTCTCCCCAGCCCCTCTCCCGTCAGGGGAGAGGGGCTTATAGTAGCCAACGGATTGACTTGACTCGGAAGAGTCGAGTATGTGCCAAGACCAGGGGGAGATGCAGGAATACTCATACGGCGATCGGCGCGCGAATCGTCGGATGGGGATCATAGCCGTCGAACCGGAAGTCCTCCCACTGGTACTCGAATAGGGATGGGGGACGCCGGCCGATGGAAAGGTGCGGCAAGGGACGCGGCTCCCGCCGCAATTGCTCGTAGACGATATCCGGCGTAAGGTGGTTACGATAGAGGTGCAGATCCCCGAAGCTGTGCACGAAATCGCCTACACCGAGTCCGCACTGGTGGGCGATCATGTGTGTCAGCAGCGCGTAGCTGGCGATGTTGAAGGGCACCCCCAGGAATAAATCGGCGCTGCGTTGGTAGAGCTGGCAGGAGAGCCGCCCGTCGTGCACATAGAACTGAAACAGGCAATGGCAGGGCGCCAGGGCCATGTGGCCGCGGGTGGCGTTGTCCTGGGGCGACAGGCCGGGCAGCGGCAGCTCGGCCGGATTCCAGGCGGAGACCAGCAGGCGGCGCGAGTCGGGATCGGTGCGTATGCCGGTAACCACCTCGGTAATCTGATCGATGGTGGAGCCGTCAGGGCCGGCCCAGCTCCGCCACTGATGGCCATAGATGGGCCCTAGCTCCCCGTCGGGACTCGCCCATTCATCCCAGATATGCACCCCCCGCTCTTGCAGCCACCGGTTGTCCGTGGAGCCGGCGAGAAACCACAGGAGCTCGTGGACGACACTAGGCAGATGGATGCGTTTGGTCGTGAGCAAGGGAAAGCCACGGGTGAGATCGAGCCGCATCTGGTGCCCGAATACCGAGCGCGTGCCGACACCGGTACGGTCCGACTTATCGGCACCATGGTCGATTACATCGCGGAGTAAATCGAGATATTGCTGCATGGTCGGTTATGGGTACCTTGAACCCTTCGAGGGAACCAGAAAGATAGGTTGGGGAGAGGGGAAGCAAAGGCGGGTCCTCAGTGCTCGATTTTCAAGGCGCCTCAAGGTCCCCATTGGATCGAGCCATTGCGAGGCAGGCGGCAATCGGCCTACTCCGATTTGTCCGAATCGGATTTGTCGTCGTTCTTGAGACCAGCGGCACGCAGAAATTCCTTCTGGAAATCGGCCCACATCTCGACGCTACGCTGGGTCATGCGGGTAACCGTATGCAAGGGGTCCTGGGCCAAGGTCTCACGAACCTGCTGTTGCTGCTTGGCGAACACGTTCAGGGACTGCTCCATGTAGCGGGCGAACAGGCCACGCATGGTGCCACCGTAGAAGCGGATGATCTGGGCCAACATATTGGCCGTAAACAATGGCTTACCCGCACTCTCCGCTTCCAACATGATCTGAAGCAGGATGGCCCGGGTGATATCTTCCTCGTTGGTGGTATCCAGCACCCGGAACCTCTCACCCCGCATGACCAAGGCCCGTACATCGGCCACCGTGATGTACTTGCTGACCTCGGTATCGTAGAGTCGACGGTTCGGGTACTTCTTGATGATGCGCTCGTTAGGCATGGGATCTGACCGTCCACAGGGAGTTGCCGCTAGGCGGCGCGCCACTTCCGGGGACCTCGAAAAATGGCCGGACATCCCTGCCCTCTCCGTGCCCCTCATGGGCACCAGCAGAGGGAGTCCGCCACGATGATATGTGGAAGCCCGGAACTACCCCAGCTACGGGACTGTCTCGGGGACCTCGAAAGCCCCCTCCTCGGAATTCTTCGAGTCGCGAAGCAAAAATGCGATTTTCGCTCAGCCCCGGCTTTCAACCAATTTACATGATTCGGAGACCGACGGAACATCCCGGTCCGGCACGGACACCTTAAAGTTTTCCGGGTGCCCTACAAGATTGCCTCTTACACGCGCCTCGAGCCTCGCAAGGCTCCCCACGAATTGCGCAGTATATACCCGTTGCTCGTGAATATTTCGCCGCGATGCAGGCTGTTCGTACCCGATAGCCGCGTTGTGACTCGTCACAATCGGGCCGGCGATGCCCCACCGGAGCGTCGCCATTGTTCGCGAAACCCGAAATGGGGTCGGTCCGATTTCGGGTGCCAAAATGAGGCGACGGCCATGGCCTTCGGCGGCCCGCGTTCGTCCTGTGTCCGTCCCGGCGCGCACTCCGCGCGGCACCAGAACTCCCGCAATGACTGGACGCCGTGTCGCATGGCCTGGCCTTTCGTCTTCGCCGGCGCTCACGCGCCGCACTCCGACGAAACGCACGACCCTACGCCTTCGCGGGGGGCGTCGCACTCCGCTCGCCGCTTACGCTCCCTCGCTTTCCTGTGCTCCTCCAGAGAACCCACCCCCCGGTAGGTGGCGCGCTGTCGCGCAGCAAACACGTGGCAAGATAGGGGAGCCGCGGGAAACCGAGGCCGTTCAGGCACTGGGGTGTTTGTACCTGCCAAAAGAGAGTAGCCCGCACGGTATCGGCGTGGAGTCGTTGAAGGCCTAGCGTAAGCCAGGACCTCGTAGGAGAGATTGAATCCTTCGCCGCCGTGTTTCCCCGCGCACCCCTCTTCCAGCATGAGGGCATCGGCCATGGTGCGCAAGTCAAAAAACAGCCACAGCAAATCGTTCATCCCCGTTGGTAGCCGAGAGCACTGGGTCGCGGTAACTATTCAGGACCTCTTTCCAAGAAGTAGTCTACACATGCAATCTATTTCTATACTGGAATAAACCACCCTAACCCATTCTCCGGAAAACCCTAACGACGAGCTTAAGCGGTTGCGTGAACGGGTTGCGGAGCAGACGGCGCTCATTGCGCATCTGCGCAAGCGCATCCGGGAGTTGGAAGCGCGCTTGGCCAAGGATAGCCACAACTCCAGCCGGCCGCCATCCTCGGACTCACCGTTCAAGAGGCCGCCACCACGCTCGCAACTCCAGCCCAGCGGGCGCAAGCCCGGTGGACAACCGGGCCGACGCGGTGTCACTCGCTCCCTAGTCGACCACCCCGACCAGGGAGGAGCACAGGAAAGCGAGGGAGCGTAAGCGACGAGCGGAGTGCGATGACCCCCGCGAAGGCGTAGGGCCGAGCGTTTCGTCGGAGTGCGGCGCGTGAGCGCCGGCGGAGACGAAAGGCCAGGCCATGCGACACGGCGTCCAGTCATTGCGGAGTCCTGGTGTCGCGCGGAGTGCGCGCCGGGACAGACGCAGGACGAACGCGGACCGCCGAAGGCCATGGCCGTCGCCTAGTTTTTTGCACCCGACATCGGACGGACCCCATTTCGGGTTTCGCGAACAATGGCGACGCTCCGGTGCTCAGCCAACGCAATTGCATCAAGCCCTGAACCAAGTTTTCAGTGTGGACCTCACGCGCGTTCCAACCCTCGGGGTCGACACCGTGTTGGTGCTCGCCAGTGAGATCGGACCCGACCGCTCACCAGCTAGCACGTCTCATCTACGCCCTGCTGACACAGGGCCAAGAATATGTTGAACGAGGCCTGGAGGAATTCGAGGCTCGCCGCCGGCGATCAGCTACTACGCTCCATCCCGCGTAAGACACAAGTATCTCGGCCTTACAGTCCGTGAGGACACTTGACCGTGGATGGACAAATTCAACCTAAAAACAGCATGTTATGATATGTTTGATGAGAGCCACACCCTTCGGATTTGACCCCTTTCCTCTCTGACTCGACAGCGGGAAAGGAAAAGTTGATGCAGGACAGGCAACAAAACAGTGACAGAAGTCTCGATAACAAAAAGTGCCGCACCGCGCTCGCAAAACACGCGCCCACGGCTTATCGGAATCCTGAATCTCTTGCCGGAATCTAATATCCCGGGGTCGGTTGTGACCGAGCGAGACGACATCGGGGCAAGCGTTCAAGCATTGCTCAGCCAAGGCGCGGACATTATCGAGTTCGGCGCACACTCCACTAATGTATGCGCTCCCCGCATTGACGATGCCGACGAACAACGCAGGCTGCTGCCCGTGCTACGAGATATGAAGCGATCGGGATGCCTCGTGTCGGTGGATACCTGGAGTCCGGCCACGGCTCACGCGGCCCTCAATGCGGGGGCCGACATGACCAACTTCACCTCCAGCGAGCCGACCGACGACCTTTACCGGACCGTGACGACCGCTGGTGCTTCGCTGCTCCTCACCTATCTGCCATACGCAAACGCCTACGCCTGCGCGAAACCGCAAAACGCCATTACGGCGCCGAAGATATCCTGGCCTACTTCGATGCCCAACGACTCCAGGCACACCGAGTCGGTTGCACTTCGCTAATCGCCAATCCGAATGCGGGAATCTTCCACACGGATGTGGATGACTATGATAAAAATCACCTACCAGATTCAAGCCATGGAGCTGATACCCCGTCTACATGAGCGGGTATTTCAGGTCCTCGCCTATTGTGCAAGCTAAGGAATGCCTATCGAGTCGCATCATCTATGCCACGCTGCTGCTGCGGCTCGGGGTCGACTACATTCAGATCCACGAACCCCACATTGCAGCACGCCTGATGCCCACAAATGCACGCCCTTCCCTGGCCCCTTAACCTTTATTTGCGGCCATTTGCGGCTGAAATTTCCATAAAATCCTGCTCGCTCGATATTACCGGTAATCCGTACTAAACAACGGGCAACTGATGGCGGCTATTCCAATCCCTCTGCGTACTTGAGTATCTGAAATTACCAAGCTGTTGATTTCTACCGAATTATCATTCGGTATCCCTATCGCAACGCCATTCAGTTAGCATCTAAGGTGCTATGTTTGTTCACACGCACATGACATAAATTTCACATTAAAATCAGTCTGTTAGGTTGATATTCGTGGTTCTTCGAATAAAGCGATGGCCTAGTAAAACGCCTCAAGCTTTTCCGTTATGTTGAATAAAATCGGCTCTCTTGCGTTTGGTGTGGGTAGCGGGTCATAGCGACCTGACTCAAGTCGTGATGGGAAGCTCCGACTTGACGACGAACAGAGAAGCCGGCAGCCGGGTCAACTTACCCGCCACAAGGTAGAGGATGGTAATCAGGTGCCTGGTGGTCCCGTAGCCGCGGGCCTTGACTTTGGCGGCCTGGATGAGCAAATTGACCGCCTCGACACGACCGTTGGTGAGCCTGGAATCGAACGCATCGGGAGGCTTGGCCAGTGCTTCTTAAGCGTCTTGGCCACCGCTTTGATCGGCTCCGGGCGGCAACAGCGCGCCCAGCTGTATCATCTGTCGGGGAGCGGCTCGGCCTGCGCCGCGCTCTGAGCGCTGTGGAAGAGCTCGCGTAACGTCTCCTGGATCCGGAAGCCACGGTGTGTCTTGAGGTTTCGGCGCTTGAGTTCCGCAAACCGGCTTTCTGGCGGTTACTCCAAGCGTGCTTGTCCTGGAGCCAGATATAGCGTGTACGCCGCCGCTCCGGGGCCCTTTTGACTTCTTGGCGACGCACTGCGTCAACCGCCCTGTTGACGAGCTGAATGACGTGAAACTCATCGAAGGTGATCGCCGCCCAGGGCAGATGCTCACACACGCCAGCCTGGTAGCTTGCCGACATATCCATACAGACCGCGCAGCTGTTCCCGGCACAGGCGCCATGAGCCTCGAGCGC
>Ga0209788_1000274_pt1 | contig 13205 bp, 10 predicted proteins | sample WorMetLIZISLAND1_2_FD_187415 | JGI IMG/M metagenome (GOLD analysis project Ga0209788, IMG submission 187415) | Marine gutless worms symbiont microbial communities from Max Planck institute for Marine Microbiology, Germany - Olavius clavatus LIZARD... ...
CGGTCACTTCGCTCATCCAGGCCGCCAAAGTCAGGGCCCGCGGCTACGGGACCACCAGGCACCTGATTACCATCCTCTACCTTGTGGCGGGTAAGTTGACCCGGCTGCCGACTTCTCCGTTCGTCGTCAAGTCGGGGCTTCCCATCACGACCTGAGTCAGATCGCTATGGCCCGCTACCCACACCAAACGTAAGAGAACCCCCAAAAAGCTTCCGACTTACCTACCAACAGCTTGTTCTAGCAGTGATTATCATTCGGTAGCCCTAGGTAAATGTCAACGGATCCCAACCACCGTCGGCGGAGTCGGCTATAATAATCGGCTATTCGCGGAGGAGCATCATGGCCGATTTTCATCAGGAACCCCTAATCACCACCCTGCATAGCCTCTACGAGGCCAACGATAAGAGCGATTATTTGGTTGAGCTCGAGCGGCGGTTGGAGCAGCATGCTCGACATCAGAACATCAGCCTGTTGTTACCTTCGCTCTACAGCGAGATGGAGAATGCGGGGGTACTGGATCGCATCCTGGAGCAAATCGCGCAGGTGCGTTATCTTAGCAATATCGTAGTCGCCCTCGGCGGAGCCCCGGAGGAGCAACACTTTAAGGAGGCGAAGGCCTATTTCAGGCGCATCGAGGCCGAATACTGGGAGGTGCGCATCATCTGGATCGATGGCCCCCGCATCCGGAAGCTATTGGAGGAGATGGCGGGGCGGGGGATCGCCTTCGGGGAGCAGGGCAAAGGGCAAGCGGTGTGGGTGGCCTTGGGCTATCTGTTCGCCTGCAATGGCGGCGGCGTCATCGCGCTCCACGATTGCGACATCGTGACCTATGACCGCATCCTCCTGGGACGGCTGATCGAGCCGGTGGTCAATCCAAACAACGATTTCCAATTCTGCAAGGGCTACTACGCCCGCATTTCACCTACCGAGCGGGCCCTGAAGGGGCGGGTGACGCGGCTATTCGTCACCCCCTTCGTGCAGACCCTGACCGAGATCATGGGTCAGCGCGGACAACACGAGCTGGAGCGTTTCTTCCAATATCACCGTGCCTTCAAGTACGCCCTAGCCGGAGAGTTCTGTTTTACCGCGGATTTGGCGCGGGGCCTGAACATTGCCTACGACTGGGGGTTGGAGGTAGCGACCCTGTCCCAAGTCTATGATCAGCTGACCACCCGCCAGATCGCCCAGATCGACCTGCTGCCCAATTACGAGCACAAGCACCAGGAGCTGTCCCCCGAGAATACCGACCGCGGTCTGCATCGCATGGTGGTAGATATCGCTAAGTTCTACCTGACGTACATGCGTTCCCACGGGGTGCCGCTGGACGACGCCTTCGTGGACATGTTGCTCCACAGCTATTATCAGACCGCGCTCAAGTACGTCCGCAAGTACAGCTATGATGCGGATGTCAATGGGTTGGCCTTCGATTTGCACCAGGAGGAATCCGCTGTCGGTCATTTCCGCGGCTTTCTGTGGGATGCCTGGGAACAAAGCAAGGGACCTCAAGAGGCCATGTTGATCCCCTCCTGGAACCGAGTCGCCTATACCTATCCGGAGATCTATAAGCACCTGCGGCACGCCGTCGAGCAGGATAACGGCCGGCTCTGAGCAAGGCATCGAGGCTTGACGAAATCACTACGACTTAGGCGATTGCCGGAAAATGGTGTACCAGCTTGGGCCGGATTTTGGTTCGTATTCTAAGGTGCGGCAACCGGCGTCTAGTGGACTATGTAACGGTTGGCGTAACACGGAAGACGGACGAAAAGACCAGCAAGATGGTATTTCATTTGACAGAAATCGCCTTAGATACCGGATCGACCGAGGAGAGAGGCTATGCCTATGCACGCAGCCCATTTACTGAGTCGGCGCGCCCTGCTGACGCCAGAACGGGAAGCCCTGGTGGAGCTAGCGAGCGAGCGGCGCTACAGCTTCGCTGATCTCGACGCCCGCGCCAACCGTTTGGCCCATTTTCTACGCGCAGGCTTAGGGGTAAAAAAGGGGGATCGGGTATCGATCCTGGCCCACAACAGCATCGTCTACATCGATTTGTTCTATGCCGTGGGCAAGCTCGGGGCCATATTGGCACCCTTACACTGGCGCCTGGCGACGCGCGAGTTGGCCTATATCATCGCCGACAGCCGGCCCAAGGTACTGCTGTGCGGACCCGAATTCACCACCACCCTGGCCGAGCTGCGAGCCCAGGTGGACACGGGCATCGTCGTCGCACTCGAAGGCGCTATCATCGACGATGCCCGTGACTATGAGACAGGCTTGGCAGAGGCACCGGAGACGGCGCCGGAATGGTCGGAGCCGGATGCCGAGGACCCCTACTGCATCCTCTACACCTCCGGCACCACCGGGCAGCCGAAGGGCGCGGTGATCCCTCATCGCCAAGTGCTCTCCAATTGCATCAATACCGCGGCCAGCTGGGGACTTTCGGACCAGGATGTGTCGCCGGTATTCGTCCCCCTGTTTCATGCCGGAGGCCTCTTTGCCTTCCTGACCCCCCTGCTCTATCTCGGCGGCAAGATCATCCTGGCCCGCGGCTTGGAGGTCGAAGAGTCGTTGCGGGTCATCGAGGAGGAGGGCTGCACGGTCATCCTCGGGGTACCGACGCTTTTCCAAATGTGGATGAAATCGCCCCGGTTCACGGCGGCGGATTTCAGCCGCGTGCGCTGGTTCATCAGCGGCGGGGCGCCCTGTCCCGAGGCGATCATGCGGACTTGGCGGAAACAAAAGGGCGTGGTTTTTCGGCAGGGATACGGGCTCACGGAGGTCGGCCCCAATTGCTTCAGCATGACGGACGAGCAATCCGTGACCAAGAGTGGAACCGTAGGAAAACCGATTTTCCACAGTGAGATGCGGATCGTCGACGAGGCCGGCCAGGAGCAACCCGCAGATACCGTAGGAGAACTCCTGATCCGCGGCCCCCATGTCTGCTCGGGATATTGGGAGAACCCGGAGGCCAGCGCCGCGGCTATCCGCGACGGTTGGTTTCACACCGGAGACATGGCGCGGCGCGACTGCGATGGCTTCTATTCGATCGTCGGCCGCTTCAAGGACATGATCATCAGCGGTGGCGAGAACATCTATGCCGCCGAGGTCGAGGCCGCCGTCCTAGAGCACCCGGAAGTCGCGGAGGCGGCCCTCATCAGCATACCTGACGACAAGTTCGGAGAGGTGGGACTTGTGGTAGTGGTAGCCCGGGAAGGCACGGCGCCCACCGCGGATGCCATACTCCGGACCTGCACGGACCACCTAGCACGTTATAAGATCCCTAAACAGGTGGTGTTTACCGATGCCCTGCCCTACTCGCCTTATGGCAAGGTGCAAAAGGCCATACTCAAGCAACGTTATTCGAAGGCACCTTGAAGGGTGCCTCGGGAATTCAAGGCCCCCATGTAGAGGTAGGGATACCCCGCCGGCCTTCAAGCTCGTAATTGCTTGAAAAATGGGCGAGAAACGGAAATTGCGCCTTCGCTTTGTGACTTGGAAAATTCCAAGAATGGAATCTTTCAAGGCCCCCCTTGAAATTCGGAGGAGGACCGGGGCAACCTCGGTAACCATCATGTCCATTCCCACTCTCCCCTGTGTCGTCGCACGGACGATCACCACCCCACGCATCAGGACCCGCGTCCTGTTTACCGGTCCCGAGACAGGGATCCCGGTGCTATTCCTACATGGTAATCTCTCCTCCGCTACTTGGTGGGAGGAGGTCCTACTGAGCCTACCCGAGACCTATCGGGGGATCGCGCCGGATCAACGCGGCTTCGGGGCGGCGGATGCGGACAAAAAGATCGATGCGACCCGGGGCCTAGCCGATTTGGCGGACGATGCCTTGGCCCTGCTTGACCATCTGGGGATAGAGCGGGCCCACCTGGTCGGCAACTCCATGGGGGGCTCGGCGACCTGGTGGTTGATGGTGCAGGCCTGTGAGCGCTTCCCGACAGTGACCCAGATCGCCCCAGGGTCTCCCTATGGCTTCGGTGGCACCAAGGACGTATCGGGTACTCTCTGCTATGAGGACTTCGCCGGCTCCGGTGGCGGCCTAGCGAACCCCGAGGTGGTACGCCTGATTGCAGCCGGCGACGATAGCCTGGACCATATGTTTTCTCCACGGGCCGTTCAGCGCCTGCTGACCTATAAGCCACCCTTCATTCCGGCCCGTGAAGATGACTTGGTCACGGCCACCCTGCAAACCCACCTCGGCCCCCAGGACATGCCAGGGGATAAAGTCACCTCCCCGCACTGGCCATTCGTGGCACCCGGCCGTTGGGGAGCGATCAACGCCTTATCGCCCAAGTACGCGAGCAAGGTCGAGAACCTGTACGCCATCGAGCCAAAGCCGCCGGTGCTTTGGATACGCGGCAGCCACGATCTTTCGGTCTCCAATACGGCGGCATCCTGCCCGGGTACGCTCGGGGCCGCCGGACAGATTCCCGGCTGGCCAGGCGCCGAGACCTTCCCTTCCCAACCTATGCTGGACCAAACCCGAGCCGCGTTGGACGGTTATCGGGCCGCCGGTGGTAACTATGAGGAAGTGGTGATCCAAGACACCGGACATGTCCCCTTCATTGAGAATTTGGCCGAATTCAATCGGGTTTTCCATCCTCACCTAAGGACACCCTGAAAAACTCAAGGTACCCGAGCCATTCTCGATCGGATCACGACCCCCATGAATCACACGGATCCCATCTCGTCCGTTCCCACCCTCCCCTGTGTCGTCGCACGGACGATCACCACCCCACGCATCAGGACCGCGTCCTGTTTACCGGTCCCAAGACAGGGATCCCGGTGCTATTCCTACATGGTAATCTCTCCTCCGCTACTTGGTAGGAGGAGGTCCTACTGAGCCTACCCGAGACCTATCGGGGGATCGCGCCGGATCAACGCGGCTTCGGGGCGGCGGATGCGGACAAAAAGATCGATGCGACCCGGGGCCTAGCCGATTTGGCGGACGATGCCTTGGCCCTGCTTGACCATCTGGGGATAGAGCGGGCCCACCTAGTCGGCAACTCCATGGGGGGCTCGGCGACCTGGTGGTTGATGGTGCAGGCCTGTGAGCGCTTCCCGACAGTGACCCAGATCGCCCCGACGATAGCCTGGACCATATGTTTTCTCCACGGGCCGTTCAGCGCCTGCTGACCTATAAGCCACCCTTCATTCCGGCCCGTGAAGATGACTTGGTCACGGCCACCCTGCAAACCCACCTCGGCCCCCAGGACATGCCAGGGGATAAAGTCACCTCCCCGCACTGGCCATTCGTGGCACCCGGCCGTTGGGGAGCGATCAACGCCTTATCGCCCAAGTACGCGAGCAAGGTCGAGAACCTGTACGCCATCGAGCCAAAGCCGCCGGTGCTTTGGATACGCGGCAGCCACGATCTTTCGGTCTCCAATACGGCGGCATCCTGCCCGGGTACGCTCGGGGCCGCCGGACAGATTCCCGGCTGGCCAGGCGCCGAGACCTTCCCTTCCCAACCTATGCGGGCTCAAACCTGAGCCGTGTTGGAGCGTTACCGAGCTACCGGCGGTACCTGCGAAGAAGTAGTGATCGAGGATACTGGCCACGTCCCCTTCATCGAAAACCTGCCCGAATTCAATCGGGTCTTTCATCCCCACCTAGCACACAACTTCGATCGATATTGCTGAATCCTACCCTGAAGCATGACGGCCAGCAGAGGCCATGAATTTGCAACATCAGTCGAAACCGGGTGCTAGCCACCATCCGGAGACCTTGAGCTTACTTGTTCGGGTAGGACAGGGTATGCTTGCCCCTTGGAGGCATCGAGGACATGCTTAGGTTTTTCTAATGTCCCCTTCGAGGTGCCTTTCCGGCAATCCGGATAATCGAAAAGATGGGAAAAATCATGAAAAAATACGGCTTCGTCGCCTCCGGCGGTGGTTACAGAAGTTTTTACACCGAAGGGGCACTCGTCTGGTTACGGCAAAACGGGGTTCCGGTATCCCATATCACCTCCACCAGCTCAGGGAACAATATCGCCTTGGATTATCTCCTATGGGATCAGGAGAAAGAGGAGCTGCCACCGGTCCTGACCCGGACCATACGGCTCAGCGTGGAAGACATCTTCCATGTCTTCAAAAACTTCCTCGGGCTGCGGCCTTCGCTGATCCCCAACGGCTCCCACCTGTTTACCGTCGACAAGGACAGTTGCCGCCAATCCCTGACCCTCGACCAACCCGCCAGACAGGAGGTCTTGAGCCGAAACCTGATTACCGTAAGCTGGGATATCTTCACCACCAACCTGACGCAACGTACGGGGAAATCCTTCCGGATCAATGACATCCTATCCAAAATCGACCCCGGCACGCTAGACCGCTTTATGGATGTGTTCCTGGCCGGCATCACCACCATCCCTTATTTCAAGGCGATCGAGATCGGTGACGACTTCTACCTGGAAGGCGGCTACCTGGATAACACGCCGATGCGAACCCTATTCGAAGATCCGGCTGTGGACGAGATCATCGCCGTCGACTTCACCGACTACGATTACCACAAGGCACTCAAGAAGCTGTATGCCACCCAAGTGTTTACTCTGCCGCTCAACAGTATCGATATGTACCTTCTGGTGAGCGACATCCAATTGAGTCTGCCCAACACCAAGATCTTCGCGGAGGCCGACCGCATCAACCGCATGCTCGAGGCCGTCGGTAAAACCGCCATCGAGATCGATGGGAAGACCTATTATCACAAGCCGGTCCATGTCCTGAGCCCCAAGAATTTGGAGAGTATGACGATTTCCTTGAAGGACAGCACGATCCAGAAAAAGTACTTCGAGCGGGGAAAACAGGATATGGCGAAATTATCGGCCGGCAGCCTGACTCGGTCCGAATGAAGCCGAATCGAGAGCAACCCACGGATACTTCAGAAGACACCCTGGAAAATCCAAGGTGCCCTCGCGGGATAGGAACACCCCGTCGGCCCTCAAGCACGTAAGTGATTGACAAAGGGGCGGTTCTTTTGAAACGATAATACCGGTCGCCCAAAATCCGAGAGTCGAGACCGGTTTATCAGACACCTTGTGGAGCTTGCGCACCGTCCCTATCACGCCGCTCCGCTCTGAGACCTAGCGATCCGCGCCGCCCCGTGCGTGGATTCGAAAAGCTCCGTGGCCAAGTTGACCGCACCGGCGGGGATTCATAGGCTGGGCGGTGCCCACCGGAAAATATCGAGTAAGCGTTGGGGGGGGAGGAAATTCAGCCGCAAATAAACACCAATGAACGCACCGGAGCGTCGCCATTGTTCGCGAAACCCGAAATGGGGTCCGTCCGATTTCGGGTGCAAAAAATTAGACGACGCCATGACCTTCGGCGGCCCTCGTTCGTCCTTCGTCCGTCCCGGCGCGCACTCCGCGCGGCACCAGGACTCCCGCAGTGACTGGACGCGTGTCGCATGGCTCGGCCTTTCGTCTCCGCCGGCGCTCACGCGCCGCACTCCGACGAAACGCTCGGCCCTACGCTTACGCGGGGGTCGTCGCACTCCGCTCGTCGCTTACGCTCCCTCGCTTTCCTGGGCTCCTCCAATGTACTCAAGAAAAGTCGACGAGTCGGGTGTGCATTCGAAGTCGGCAAAAGTCTTGGGTCCTGGGTGGTCCTGGGTCTTTGGAGTCCGTGTACGAGAAGGCTTTGTGTATCGAACGAGCCAAGCTCGGACCTTAGAGAAACTACCTACTACCTTGTGGTCGGTTGAGTCTTTGTCTCCGGGTTTCTCCGCGTCGTTTCAGAAGAGCCGCACCCATTGACAAATAAGAGACTGCCTTTTTAGACAGTCTCTATCTAGCTAACACCTTTACATAGAGTTAATTGTTATCAAGTCACCTGCTACAAGGGGGTTTCTAGATAGCCCCTAAGAGAACCTTGAAAAAATCCAAGGATGGAATTTTTCAAGGTTCTCCATCAAAGAATCGGCGCATAGTCGACCCAGGAGTTTGTTCGCCAAGCCGTCGGCACATCTCGGCGGGCCGGGACCGGAAGGCCGCACTTATCGGCGAAATAGCGGTGAAAGGCGAAACTCGGGGTTAACTCCGGATGGAAGATGGTGACCAGGATGTCCCGGTCTTCCGCGGCAGCATGATAGCCGTCGATCTCGAGCAGCGACGACACGGTCGGGCCGAGGCCTAGAATCTTGGGGGCCCGAATGAAGGTAAGCGGGATCGGCTCGGGGGCGACCGCCGGGACCTGGGCGCTGCGATTGAAGCTGTCGAGTTGACTGCCAAAGGCGTTGCGTCGAATCCGGATATCCATGAGCCCCAAGCTCGGGGTCTCACCCACGACCTCCTGCGCCAGTAGGATAGCCCCGGCGCAGGTGCCCCAGAGCTTGAGCCCGGCACGAGAACGTCTTGTGATCTCGCGATCGAGCCTGCACCGGTGCAACAGGCGGGTCAGGCAGGTGCTCTCGCCGCCGGGAAGGATCAGGCCGCTCAGGCCATCGAGGTCCGACGATGACTTCACCCGCCGTGCCGGTAGGTCCAAGGCGGCAAGATGCTCCAAATGCTCGACTACGCCCCCTTGCAGATCGAGGACCCCGATAGGTGCCATGGATCGGAGCCCTCGAATCACCAGCCCCGTCCGGCCAAGCGGGCATCCTCGGGGATGGTGGGAATCTCGATTCCGACCATGGGCTCACCGAGACCGGAGGATACCTCCAGGACCTTTTTCGGGTCGTCGGCATAGGTCGTGGCCTGGACGATGGCTGCGGCGCGCCGGGCAGGATCACTCGACTTGAAGATACCCGAGCCGACGAATACGCCGTCGCAGCCGAGCCGCATCATCAGCGCGGCATCCGCCGGGGTCGCAATGCCGCCGGCGGCGAAGTGCACCACAGGTAGCCTTCCTGCCTCCCGGACCTCGAGCGCAACCTCGTAGGGGATCCCCCGATCCCGGCAAAACCCCGTGAGCTCCTCCCTGGGCCAATCGCGGACGATGCGGATCTCCCGATTCATGGTGCGCATGTGACGTACCGCCTCCACGATATTGCCGGTGCCCGCTTCGCCCTTGGTCCGGATCATCGCCGCCCCTTCGGCGATACGGCGGCAGGCTTCGCCCAGATTACGGGCACCGCAGACAAAGGGAACGGCGAACTGGGTCTTATTGATGTGACTTTCCTCGTCGGCCGGGGTGAGCACCTCGCTCTCGTCAATATAGTCGATCTTCAGCGCTTCGAGCAGCTGGGCCTCGACGAAGTGTCCGATGCGGACCTTGGCCATGACGGGAATGGACACGGCGGCCTGAATCGCCCGAATCAGATCGGGATCGGACATCCGCACCACCCCACCTTCGGCACGGATATCCGCCGGCACGCGCTCCAGGGCCATGATGGCCACGGCACCGGCTTCTTCGGCAATCGCCGCATGCTCCGGCGTGATTACGTCCATGATGACGCCACCCTTGAGCATTTGCGCTAGCTGCGCATTCAAGGCAAGTCGTTCACTGGTCACTGTCGTGCTCCGTATTCATGATCTCTGTGAAGTCGAGTGCCCCCAGGAGGTGAATTTTCAAGGTCATGGTCTGCCGGCGTTCGGCTTCCGTGTTATATCCCCAACAGGCCAAGTGCAGCCGCACTGCCGCCAAATCCGGCCGGGCAAGGAATCTCTTCAGAGTGGCGAGACGATCCTCGACCAAATGGACAGGGCTATCGGGATGCTGCTCCATGAGCCGATGCAGCACCGCCTCCTTTGTCACTCCCTGATCTAGACCGAAGATACGATCGACATTCCAATGTACGCCGTTATGCTCGAGCAAGCGCGTCACGAACCGCGCCTGCTTAGTGGTGACAATGTAACAGTCGGTCCCAGGCGGGAGCCGGCCGAGACTGTGAGCGGTTCCGAGATACAGGGGGCTGAGCGTCAGCCAGTCCTGCGGGTCCTCTTGGAACCAACGGTCGCGCACCGCTCCGTACAGGCGCTTCAGGCCCGAGATCCCCATCCCGGACCTGTCGATCGCCGTCCGTCTCCGGTGCGGAAATGTCCCGAGGAGCTCCTCCGGGTCTTCCCCATCCCACAGCAAACGCATCATCAAGATCGCTTCGTAGCCCGTCTCGATCACCGGACGGACCCGGTCATAATGCTCCAGAAGCGGTGCCGGCGGCAGCGCCCCCGTCATATCCCCCCACAGAGCCGTCGCCGCCTTCCAGCCGGTAATACCGGTCTCACGCACACTGTCGCAGAGGACCCCGTCGAAATCCAACGCCAACACGGACATATGGGTAAAACCTCCGGAAATCGGCACCGAGCCGGGCGGAAAATGGCGCTACGGATGATTTTAGCGGCAGCGCCTGGCCAGGGCTAGGCGCCGATCTGATCTGCGTGGAATCCTAGGGCTTTCTCAGGGCACCTTGAAAATCCCCGTCCTCGGCATTCTTTAAGTCGCGGAGCCGAAACATTTCACTCCGCTCCCGGCCCTCGAGCACCGGCGTGCTTTGAAGCCGGCGGGGTATCCCAGCCCCACACGGGTACTTCCAATCTTTCAAGGTGTCGGGTCAAGGCCCTTCACGGGACCGTTAGGCAACCGGCATCCCCCCTCGCTATTTCCATGGGGGCCCTCGAGCTCGTCGTTCATCCGGTTGAATGCCAACACGATCTAGCACCAGCGGTGGGCTTCGGCAATCCGGCACAAGGCGGCAAACATGGCCGCATCCGCGGCGCCTTGCGCCGCCTCCACACGGGTAAATCCGAGTGCCTCGGCTATTTTCTCGACCCGTCTGCCCACCACCACCAGAGGCGTCTCGAACACCAAATCCCGTCCGCGGTGCCCGGCGAGCGTCAGCAGATTATCCAGTATCTCCCCACTGGTAACCGTGACAAGTTGCACCTCGCGCCGCCAGTGCATGAGCAAAGAAGCCATATCAGCGGTGGGCAACACACGGCGATAAACCTCGGCATAGGTGAGTCGTGCGCCCCGCTCGACCAAAGTATCCCCCAGCAAACGACGACCGCCTACCCCGCGCACGATCAACACCCGCTGGCCCGTAAGATCCGCGAGCTGCGGGAGTGCGAGCAACGACTCGCTGTCGGAGCGATTGGAAGCCACCAAGTCCGGGGCCCGGCCGGCAGCGGCCAGAGCCCGTGCAGTAGCCGCACCGATGGCACCCAATTGCGGTCCCGCGGGCAAACGATGCCCCGGGAGCACAGACAAGGCCTGCACAACCGCATTGCGGCTGACGAACAGCATCAGATCCCAGTCCCGACTCAGCTGCTCGTATGCCAGTCCCGGGTCCGCGACGGGCTCGATAGCCACGGTGGGGAAGCGGATCGCCCGCCCGCCGGCGGTTTCGACCAACCGGCACAGCCCTTCGGCTTGGGCCGCAGGGCGCGTGACCAGCACCCCCCGACCGACCAAGTTGCAGGGATTCGGGATACCGGCACCCCGTTTCACCTTATTTTGCACTCTCAGAGCCCCCAACCGCGCCAAGGCAAGGCATAGCGTGTAGGGAATAGCACGTTCTCTTGCCGATAGGATTTCAACTTTATCGTATCCGGTGAAGCGGGCACTGTGAAAAATCCCAGGGAGGCCGTCTTTCAAGGTTCCCTTTATAAGCAAGCAGGATTTTTATGGAAATTTCAGCTGCAAATGGCCGCAAATAAAGATTATAGAGACTGTCTAGGATCGCCTCTACGACAGCGGCTTTATTAAAAATTAACACTTTGTTTCCAAAGGTTTTATCCGGAAATAGCCTGTCTAAAAAGGCAGGCTCTAAGGAGCCAGGAAGCGTCGCTGATGGTGGGCCGATCTCGACCGATTTGCGTTGTTTGCGTTGATTTGCGTTCATTGGCGGCAAAAAAAAGCTTCCGACTTACCTACCCACAGCTTGTTCCAGCAGTGATTATCATTCGGTAGCCCTGCACTGAATGGCTGTGGTATTCGTGATACCGCACGAGTACTGGGTATTAGTCCGGCAACCGTCATCAATGAGTTAAAAAAAGAACCCGAGCTGCGCGCCGTGAATCACGGTTTCTTAGCGACCCACAGGCCTGAGCCTGACCAGATTGCGGTAGATATTTAAAAGCAGAGCATTGTCATGACCTTAGCGAGCAAGATACCACCGTTGAAATGGATGAGATGTGGAGCTATGTGGGCAATAAAGCGAATCAAAGACAACTGTAACAGGCCCTAGATCGGGATACCGGTGAGGTGCTGGCTTATGTATTCGGGCGACGTCAAGATGAGGTTTTTCTTAAGTCAAAAGGCTGGTTAGAGCCATTTGGGATCACCTGTTTTTATACGGACGATTGGGATACCTATACACACCATTTAGACCCCGAAAGGCACGTTATTGGGAAGCAAAACACGCAGAAAATAGAACGCAAACATTTAACGCTACGGACACGAATCAAGCGGTTTACCCGCAGGACAGTTTGTTTTTCAAAACGAAACCAAATGCACGATATCGTCATCGGATTATTTGTGAATCCTACCCCAATTTATTGTGTACGAGCATTAGGTAACGAAGGGCACACAGATGTATTGATGCGGTGTGCGAGGCAAAGGTGGTTTACGGGGGTGTACAACTAACTGTGTATCTGGTCATTGTAAGCGAACAAAGAGGAGAACCCAAGATGACTACAACCCAGCTGAAGCAAGACACCCTGCTCGATGAACTCTTACAGGGCTGCACCGATCCGAAAGACATTCTGGGCGAGCATGGGCTGCGGGGAGAAAATTCAGCCGCAAATAAACGCCAATGAACGCAAATGTATTCGTAACTATTCAGGAGCTCTTGCCAAGCAGCAGGCTACCGCGCATACCCATGGAACCATGCCTGAACAGCACGCCCTAGACCATTCTCCGGAAAGCCCCGACGACGAGCTTAAGCGGCTGCGTGAACGGGTGGCGGAGCAGGCTGCGATCATTGAGCAGATGCATGAGCGCATTCAGGAACTCGAAGCACGTCTGGCTAAGGATAGCCACAACTCCAGCCGGCCACCATCCTCAGACTGTCCGTTCAAGAAGCCACCACCACGTTCGCGGCGCCAACCCGGCGGGCACAAGCCCGGTGGACAACCGGGTCGGCGCGGGCGGCACCGGGATCGCCACTACGGGGCTCGCAGAGCGACGCCAAATGGTCGAGGTGGTGATCCAACGTGAGGTCATCGAGTACCGCATTGTCAGCGGGACTTGTGCCTGCGGGCGCGCGCAACGCAGCACGTTTCCCGCGGGGATCGAGGCCCCGGTGCAATACGGACCGGG
>Ga0209788_1000276_pt1 | contig 13186 bp, 15 predicted proteins | sample WorMetLIZISLAND1_2_FD_187415 | JGI IMG/M metagenome (GOLD analysis project Ga0209788, IMG submission 187415) | Marine gutless worms symbiont microbial communities from Max Planck institute for Marine Microbiology, Germany - Olavius clavatus LIZARD... ...
GTGAGGCGGTGGAGTTAAACGTACAAATCGACCATGTACACCTGTTGGTGATGATTCCGCCAAAGATTTCGGTATCGGATTATGTTGGGACGGTGAAGGATCGAACGGCGATTCGAGTCTTCAACCGGTTTCAGCATTCGAAACGTAAGCTCTATTGGGGCAATCACTTTTAGGTCAAGGGTTACTGCGCCGACACGGTTGGGCTCGATGCCGAGAAGATTCAGGCTTACGTCCAGTACCAAGAGAAACGGGAACACCTGATGGAGCACGGTAGGCTGAAGTCCTAACTGACCGAACTCTAATCCTGGGAACCGCCGGACCTTGCCTCCTCTGGAGGTAAGGCCGATATATCCCCTTCTAGGGGTTATATCAAAGCCCCCCTTTCTCAGGGGGGCTTTTTTTACTCCCCGGACCAGCGACTCGGCGCCGATGTGCAAGCTGGCGTCTACCCCACCGGCTTCGCCGAGACCGAGGTTCAGATACTTCATCGCTTCGGAGGCCAGCTTCGGGGCTTCCCATCACGACTTGAGTCAGGTCGCTATGACCCGCTACCCCACCAAACGCAAGAGAGCTAAAAAAGGACCAAAAGCCAGATCCAACGGGAGCAATTATTGATAGTCAAAGTGTCAAGGGAACCCCGGAATCCTATGTAGAATCGGGATGTGACGGGGCCAACTCGTTACGGGCAGAAAACGTCCTATCGTTGTCGATACAATCGGTTGCGTGCTTGTCGTCCGGGTACACACCGCCGATATGTTTGACGGTAAAGCCACTCGTCAAGTCATTACGAACTTGTTTTCGAGCCTCCATACCATCAAAAAAATCCGGGGCGATCATACCTATTCCGATGCGGACCTATCTAACTGGGTCTTGACCCCATTCGAGTGCCAGCTCGAAGTTGTTAGAAAGAAAAAAGGACAGTGAGGTTTCCACGTTTTACCTCGCCGCTGGGTGGTCGAGGGAACATTCGCTTGGCTGAGTCGATGGCGTCGATTGAGTAACGATTATGAACGGAAAGCAACTTCGAGCGAAACACAGGTTTATTTCGCATCCAGTCGTTTGCTTCGCCGGCAAATCTGTAATCATCAGACACCACTATAAAGTGGTTGTTCGTTGAGTTTTCATTATTAATAAATTTTTAGACAGTCTCTAAGAATTTCCTCGGATAAAATTTTGTTCGGTTAATGGCCTAAAGTTCAGACAATATATCATGTGACTTATAATGCAACAAACTAATAATACCACCCGATTCTCGATGCCCCAGTGTGCACGCGCCGCGTTGGCGAAGGCGCGGACATTTCCTACCAGGGTCGTGATGTAATAACGACGCTCGCGCGAGATCCGCCCGCCTTCGTGACGCTCGGTCTCGACCATGCCGATTCCGCGTAATCCCGACCATGCCTGCGGCTCAGGCAGCGTGGAGAGGTCATTGACCAGGGAGATCTTTCGTCCTCTGCTCAAGCCAGTGCACGAGAAGGAGCGCAAGGGCACCTTGGAAAATTACGATTTTCGCCAACGGCGCATCTGAATAATCAATAGGTCAGAGTCTCTTGGGAGGAGCCCAGGAAAGCGAGGGAGCGTAAGCGACGAGCGGAGTGCGACGCCCCCCGCGTAGGCGTAGGGTCGGGCGTTTCGTCGGAGTGCGGCGCGTGAGCGCCGGCGAAGACGAAAGGCCAAACCATGCGACACGGCGTCCAGTCATTGCGGGAGTCCTGGTGTCGCGCGGAGTGTGCGCCGGGACGGACGCAGGACGAACGCGGGCCGCCGAAGGCCATGGCCGTCGCCTCATTTTTCGCACCCGACATCGGACGGACCCCATTTCGGGTTTCGCGAACAATGGCGACGCTCCGGTGCCCCATATCCAAGGAGGCCCCGTCGATGAAATCTTACACGATTACGGTCGCCGCGCTCGCGCATTACGCGGAGCCCTAGCGCACTTTGAACAGCTGCTCGGTAGGCTCACGCATGAGGCAACCCATCGGGTAACCCACGGTGAATTGGAAGCTATGGTGCAAGCCGAAGGGAGCGAGTTGTTGCGTCGGATGATCCAGGGGTATTTCGACCAGCGGGGTGCCGAGGAGCCCATCCCCGCGCGCGTGGTGGGAGAGGATGGGATGGACCCATCGGGGTGAAGGCGGCAAACGGAATCTAGAGACCCGCTTTGGGGAGGTGGTCATCACCCGCCGTGGCTATGGAGGCGAGGTGTGAAGAGTGTCTTTCCCCGGGATGGGGAGCTGAACCTACCGCCAGACCAGTACTCGCATGGACGGCGAGAAGTCCTTGTGGAACAGGTTGTTCGCGGATCATTCGATGAGGCGGTGGGGCAGTTGGAAGGTTCGGGTGGTGAGCAGATGACAAAGCGGCAGGCCGAGGCGGTGGCCGTGCACCTGAGCCAGGACTTCGACACCTTTTATGATCAGGTGCGAGCACGGCCCCAAATGGCTCGGGATGAGGGCACGCTTCTGATGATCAGCGCCGATGGCAAGGGTATCGTGATGCATCCCAAGGGTCTGCGCAAAGCCACTCGTAGGGCCATGGAGCGAGAGGAGCACAAACAACAAGCGGATGGCCACGGTGGTCTCGGTCTACGAGGTCGATCCTACCGCGCACCGCAAGTCGATCCTGGGTCTTGAACAACCGACCGAGCGGAAACGGCCGCGACCAGAGAACAAACGCACCTGGGCCCGGGTGGAGGCCGATCAAGGGACGGTGATTGAGCCGGCCTGTGCCGAAGCCGCGCGCCGTGATTGACCAGCAGATGCGCCGGGTGGTGTTGACCGACGGCCAGCCAGACCTGCTGCGCCAAGTCTCGGCCGTCGCCAAGTGCTATCCGGTCGATCCCGTGGTGGTCCAGGATTTTGTCCATGTCTTCGACCTCTGGAAGGCTGCCTATGTGCTACACCCCGAGGTCGCCGAAGAACGCGAAAGCTGGGTGATGGACCGGACCACAGCCGTACTCGAAGGCCGGACCCAAGACGTGGCGGTGGGCTTGCGCCGCGACGCTACCCGTAAACAGCTTGGCCAAAGCGAACGCAAACCGGTAGACAAAGCCGCCGACTACATCGACAACAACCAGGAACGACTCCAATACGATCAAGCCCTGGCATATGGGCTGCCGATCGCGACCGGGGTTATCGAAGGCGCCTGCCGTTACCTGGTCAAGGATCGGATGGATATTACCGGTGTGCGTTGGGGGCTGGAGCGGGCTGAGGCCATCCTCAAACTACGCTCGCTGAAGGTCAGTGGTGATCTGGCCGCCTACCGGGCGTTTCATTTCGAACAGGAGCATAAACGCCATTACCCCGGACCGCCGATCCCACTGGCCGAGCGCGAGGCGGCTTAAAATGGACGGTGTGCCAGCTCCACAACGGGACCAAAATACCGATCTGAACTCTCGGATTGTTGGACGCCCGGTGTCGTTTCAAAAGAGCCGCGCTCAATTTCATTTGAAATATAAACCGAAGGAATTTCTGAAAAATTCACTGGACTATGAATATTGATTCTAAAAGAGATTTTTCAGCATATCCGGGAATGAAAATATCTATTTCCGTAGTATTTATATCTTAATTCTCCTTTCGTGCTGTATAAAATTTGATAACCACCCAGTACAATTTTACCGATGAAGCCTGCTTTTCTTAACCTTTCAATTAAGGGATTTAGTAAATATTCATTATATATAGCATATAGCTGGAAATTGCAATAGTATCAAAATATTCCAGTTGAAGCGTAGATAAATGTTGTTCTATATGTTCATTTGTTGTCGTATTTTTCAACCCAATCATATTGAATGGCAAATGATTAACAGCAAACTCATTTCCATATCTTTTATTATTTTTTAGCAAGCTAATGGAAAGGCAATTGCTAAAGTAATTTTTACTTCACCTTCTCTTGCCAACGCAAAAGATATTATTAACACGCTTCATTAATGTTATTTTTATTTTTTATTTGACTCCTAACGGCTTGGCTCAGGCACCCAACGCACATGGTACTGAGCTTGAAACCGGAGCGTCGCCATTGTTCGCGAAACCCGAAATGGGGTCCGTCCGATATCGGGTGCAAAAAATGAGGCGACGGCCATGGCCTTCGGCGGCCCGCGTTCGTCCTGCGTCCGTCCCGGCGCGCACTCCGCTCGTCGCTTACGCTCCCTCGCTTTCCTGTGCTCCTCCAAATGAATGGGTTATCCTGAATTGCGGTTATAACGCGGGGACACTAGTGATCTTGGTGGTCTTTCGTCCGTCTTCCGTGTTGCGGCAACCGTTACATATGGAATTTTTCAAGTCGCAAAGCGAAAATGCTGGGCTCGTTTTACTCCTAATTTTTCAAGCAGTTGCGCGCTTAGAGACCGGCGATGTTTCCTTGCATCGCATAGGCACCTTGAATTTTTCGAAACGCCCTTTTAAACTGAACTCCCATCAAGGAGATGGCACAAAAAAGTTTGGAGCTTGAATACCACTGAAAGCCCCGTGATCGGGGCTTTTTTTAGTTTTCTGCCGTCGGGGTTTGCACCGGATCCGCGCGGCGGGAGTCCTTCGGTGAAGTGGGCCTTGTGCCCATTTTTTGTTTGTGGTGAGCGTGGATGCGGCACTTGGAGAACAGGTTGACGGACTTGGTGAGGTCCGTGGTGGAGCCGATGGGTTACGAGTTGGTGGGCGTCGAATATTTTCGGTGCGGCAAGCACGGTGCGGTGCTGCGGGTTTACATCGACTTCCCGCCCGGTGTCCGGGTTACCGGGATCACCGTAGATGATTGCGGGGCAGTCAGCCATCAGCTGAGCGGTGTGCTCGATGTCGATAATCCGATTGCCGGACATTACGATCTGGAGGTCTCTTCTCCGGGCCTGAATCGACCGCTGTTCACGGCCGAGCACTTCGAACGCTTTCGGGGACACAACGTGCGCATTAAATTGGTGGCCAAGCTCGATGATCGGCGCCACTTGGCAGGGCGGATCGCCGGTATGAAGCAAGATCGGGTGGTACTTGAGGTTGACGGCGAGCATCGGGAGATTCCTTTGGCCATGATCGAATCCGCACGTTTGGTGCCTGAATTCTAAAATTCGGGAATTTAAGTGAATAAAGAAATCCTGTTGGTTATCGAGGCTGTTTCGAACGAGAAAGAGGTGCCCAGGGAGGTTATCTTCGAGGCGATGGAAGCGGCGTTGGCGTCCGCTACCCGCAGGAAGGCCAAGGGCGACATCGATGCGCGGATAGCCATCGACCGTAAGACCGGGGACTACCGTACTTTTCGGCGGTGGGAAGTCGTGGAGGACACGGGACCCACGGGTCCGGAGGCACCGGATCGTCAGTTGACGCCAGCACAGGCGCGGGAGCTCGATTCGTCGGCCACGATCGGTGATTTTGTCGAGGAGCCCATGGAGTCGATCCTCTTCGGGCGCATCGCGGCGCAGACGGCCAAGCAAGTGATCGTGCAGAAGGTACGGGAGGCCGAGCGCGCCAAGGTGGTCGAGGCCTATCGGGGCCGCGAAGGGGAGCTGGTCATAGGGGTGGTCAAGAAGGTCGACCGGGGCACCATCCTGCTCGATTTGGGGGGTAATGTGGAGGCCCTGGTCCCGCGTGAGCAGACCATTCCCCGCGAGTCGGTACGTCCCGGCGACCGGTTACGCACCTATCTCTTCGAGGTCCGCTCCGAGCCCAAGGGGCCGCAGCTTTTCGTCAGCCGTACGGCCCCGGAGCTGATCATCGGGCTATTCAAGCTGGAGGTCCCGGAGGTCGGTGAGGGCCTGATCGAGATTCTCGCCGCGGCCCGGGACCCGGGCTCTCGGGCCAAGATCGCGGTGCGAGCGACCGACTTGCGCATCGATCCGGTGGGGGCCTGTGTCGGCATGCGTGGCTCGCGCGTACAGGCGGTATCCAACGAGCTCAATGGCGAACGAGTCGATATTATCCTGTGGAACGACAATCCGGCGCAGTTCATCATCAATGCCATGTCCCCGGCGGATGTGGTCTCCATCATCGTCGACGAGGAAGCCCACAGCATGGACGTAGCGGTGAAGGAGGATAATCTCTCCCAGGCCATCGGCCGTGGCGGTCAAAATGTTCGCCTAGCCGGTCAATTGACCGGCTGGGAGCTCAATGTGATGAACGAGGATGAGGCGGCGGTCAAGAGCGAGCAAGAGATCGGACGCCTGACCGAGAGCTTCATGGAGCAGCTCCATGTCGATGAGGAGGTCGCGACCATCCTGGTGGAGGAAGGCTTCTCGACCATCGATGAGATTGCCTACGTGCCCATAGCGGAAATGATGGCCATACCGGGCTTCGACGAGGAGATCATCAACCTGTTGCGGGATCGGGCCAAGGATGTCCTCCTGACCCGCGCCATCGTCAGCGAGGAGGGTTTGGCCGAAGGGCTGGCACAGGACCTGTTGGAACTGGAAGGGATGGACGAGACATTGGCCCGTAGCCTTGCCGGCAAGGGTGTGGTTACCCGGGAAGACTTGGCCGAGCAGTCGCTGGACGAGCTGGTGGAGATGGTGAATATTGACGCGGAGCGTGCGGCGGCGTTGATTATGAAGGCGCGCGAACCCTGGTTTGCCGAAGCAGAGAACGAGTAGGGCAGGAGGGTATGGGGATGAGTGAAGTGACTGTCAACCAACTGGCCGATACGGTGGGGATCCCGGTCGAGCGTCTCCTCGCGCAGCTACATGAAGCGGGTATCGTAGCCTCCGACGGAGAGGCCAAGCTGACAGAGCAGGAAAAGGTCCAGCTGCTGGGATATCTTCGCCGCAGTCACGGTAAAGATGCGATCGGCACCGCAACGGCCCCGAGCCAGGTTGCTCTCAAGCGTAAATCGGTCAGTGAATTGCGTCAGCCGGCGGTCAGTGGGCGTGCCGGCGGTAGTATCCGACCCGCCACAGCCCCACGGGTGAAGACGGTCAGCGTCGAGGTTCGGCGTAAGCGTATCTATGTCAAACGTGATGTCGCGACGCCGGAGCCGGCAGCGAGTGCCCGGGCGACCGATGGGCGACCCTGGCATAGCCTCCCGGTCACGGATATGAAGGAAGCGAAGCCGGCCCCCACCCGGGTGGATCGACGTTCCGAGCTGCAGGCGCGGCGGGCGGAAGAGGACGCGCGACGCTGGGCGGAGCAAGAAGACCTGACCCGTAAGGCCAAAGAGGAAGAGGCTCGGCGGCATAAGGAGGAAGAAGCTCGGCGCAAGGCCTCGGACAAGACCGGGGGTGGGGCCTCGACGGGGAGCTCGGCCATGTCCGAAAAGCTCGCGGGCACAAGCTCCGAGGTCAAGCAAACTAAGGCCAAGGCGCGCAAGCATGGGAAACGCCTCAACGAATTTTCCGAAAAGGAAAATTCGCTCAAGAAGACCGTGCGTAAGGACTCGCTGCGGTCCCGTGATCTGCCGCCGGAAGTCGAATACGAAGAGGCGACCCAGGAGCCGGAGGTATCTGCGGTACCGGAACGGCGTCCGCGACGGAAGAAGAAGGCGATCAAACCCCAGCTTCAGGACAAACATGGCTTCCAGCGGCCGACCGCACCCGTGGTCCGCGAAGTGGCGATCTCCGAGTCCATCTCCGTAAACGAGCTTGCCGGGCGCATGTCGGTGAAATCCGGCGATGTCATCAAGGTCCTGTTCAAGCAAGGAGTGTCGGTCACGCTCAACCAAGTCTTGGACAGAGATACCGCCATGATCGTGGTCGAGGAGATGGGCCACAAGGCCGTCGAGGCCAAGACCGAGGATATCGAAATCACGATGATGCAACAGGTTCGGACCCAGACCGACCGGTTGGAGCGGACGGTACGGCCGCCGGTCATCACTATCATGGGACATGTGGATCACGGCAAGACCTCGTTGCTCGACCATATCCGCCGCACTCGCGTCGCCGCCGGCGAGGCTGGCGGCATCACCCAACACATCGGCGCTTACCATGTCGAGACCGACCACGGCGTGCTCTCCTTTCTGGATACCCCCGGTCATGCCGCCTTTTCGGCGATGCGCGCCCGGGGGGCCCGAGTCACGGACATCATCATCCTGGTGGTGGCGGCGGATGACGGCGTCATGCCCCAAACCCTCGAGTCCATCCAGCATGCGCGCGCAGCCGGCGTACCCCTGGTGGTGGCGGTCAACAAGATCGACAAGCCGGAGGCGAACCCGGATCGGGTACTGCAAGAGCTCGCCCAACAAGAGGTCGTCCCCGAGGAGTGGGGGGGGAATACCATGGTCGTCCAGGTCTCCGCCAAGAATGGCAAGGGTATCGACGAGCTACTCGAAACCCTGTCGCTGCAGGCGGAGGTGTTGGAGCTGATGGCACCGAATGCCGGCCCCGCCCACGGGGTCATCGTCGAATCCCAGCTAGACAAGGGACGCGGACCGGTGGCTACGGTTCTGATCCGGGCCGGCACCTTATATCAGGGTGACCTAATCGTAAGCGGTACCGAATTCGGCCGCGTACGGGCCTTATTCGACGAGCAGGGTCGGGGCGTGAAATCCGCCGGTCCCTCAATCCCGGTGCAGGTACTGGGTCTTTCCGGTACGCCCAACGCCGGAGATGACCTAGTGGCGGTCAGTGACGAAAAGCGGGCGCGGGAAGTCGCCGAGATGCGTCGGGAACGGGGGCGTCGATCGAAGCTCGCAGATCAACGCGCTGCCAGTCCGGATCAGCTCTTCTCCCACCTCGAAGAGGGGGGCGTGCAGACAGTCAACATCATCCTCAAGGCGGACGTCCAGGGTAGTCTGGAGGCCCTGCGGGACAGCCTGCTCAAGCTCTCCACCGACGAGGTCAAGGTGGTCCTCGTAGCCACGGGGGTGGGGGGACTCACCGAGTCCGACGCCAACTTGGCCATGACCTCCCGGGCCATCCTGCTCGGATTCAATGTCCGCGCCGATGCGGCCGCCCGTCGGATCGTGGAGGAGAAGGGTCTGGACTTGCGCTATTACAGCGTCATCTACGAGTTGATCGATGATGTCAAAAAGGCCCTCTCCGGGCTCTTGAGTCCCGAGGTGATGGAAGAGATCGTCGGACTCGCCGAGGTGCGGGATGTCTTCCGCTCATCCAAATTTGGTGCCATTGCCGGTTGCATGGTCGTCGAAGGCCAGATTAAGCGCAACAATCCCATCCGTGTGTTGCGGGGCAGCGTCGTCATCTACGAGGGTGCGTTGGAGTCTTTGCGTCGCTTCAGAGAAGACGTCCCGGAAGTCAAGGCGGGTACCGAGTGTGGCATCGGGGTCAAGAATTACAACGACGTCCGGGTCGGCGATCAGATCGAAGTCTTCGAACGCACCGAGCGGATGCGGGGGCTATAGTCGGCTGTGACCTAATGCTTTGAAGTTTGTATCAAATCCCGTGCGATTATGTGTTCGGTAAGGGTAGTTTGGGCCGCTGCGCGGCTTGGCGGATGCTGCCTACCAGGGAAGCGCGAAGCGAGTAGTCTGCAGCAGGTTTAGGCACGAGCGGATGGCCGATGAGGGCCGAATGCAAACGTAAGGTACATCCGCCACACTGTCGAGCCATTCGTCGTAGGGAGCTTGGCATAGGTGTGAAGTGCCGAAGTCCTGGTTGTTACGAATAAAGGGAACTTTGAAAGTAGGATTTTTCACGGTGCCCGCTACACCGGATACTGTGTATTCTGCCTCGGATCGGATATTGACGCTGCTTTCTTGGAGAGACATAGCACTTGCAAGCTCTCTAAGCAAGCAAAAATGATATTCTACGTATGGAAAGCGGAATGATGACAAGGGTAGAGATTGTGACATTGCTTGCTCATGATCTAGGTCATAAGGCAATGGCTGTCACGAATAGCTTCGAAATATTCCTTAACAATGTGAAAAGCTATTCGATCGAATCAACCATATTAATAATATAAAAGATATTTGCAGATGAAACTACGGAAAAGATAAAACTCGTATTTAGGGGGCTCAATGATATCAACACGCTGTTTGTGACAGAGATAAGGCATGGAAGATGAACGCATAAATTTCTCGCTCCTTGATGCCATTCAGGAGGTGGTGGAAACCATGGGTCATGGCCATATATCATTATAGCATGCATACTGGTATACAGGTACAAAGGAATATTACGATTCTCGGAAATCGCCCTATATTGCTGCAGATACTTTTCAATCTTTTAATTAATTCAATAGACGCCCAGAGGGAACGACGCCAGAAGCGCAAGAACACAGTACATATTCATGCGGAGATAAGCAGTGTTGGGAAAGGCACTCGCTTATTTGATTAAATTTTGAGATAAAGGTCCTGGAATTGACTTGTCAGCATTTGATGATGAGAACGCGATATTTGAATTGGGGAAAACATCAGAAAAAAAGGAACTGGCCGTGGATTGATAATTTCTCGTAATCTCATCAATACGTACTATACATGTCGCAAACGTTTACGCCTACGGTTTTATTGGTAGACGATGATCTAGCGATGCTGGCTATTCTTAGTAGACGTTTCTATGATAATACAAGCCTTGGTGTATTGGCGGTTGAGAACTTGGAATGAGAATATCGATGTAGATGCCGTATTCTCCGATATTTCTTTTCCACCGCAGACTCAGGATCCTTGAGCACGATTTATATGATGGTGTGGATTTACTATAAACTCGTATCAGAGCATTCGGCCGAATCTCCTAAATTATGCCTGCTCAGTCTATGGTAGAGAACCAACTTATCAAGACCGGAGGAGAAGGATTAGGGTTGAAATCGGAAAAATGGTTCCCTAAGCTGGAGATAGATGTAGTAAAATCATGGAATCAGATTGAGCGTGATTTGTACAGAGCGGCATTACTAGCTAACAGGGAATTGGCTGAGAAAGCCAGAAGCGAAGGGGTTTTGCAAGATTGCGATAACGCTTTATTGATCGACTGGGTTCGATCCAGCATTCGCCCAGTTCGTCGAACCTATCTGCAACGTCTCCCGGAACCCTACCAAATCCTGGCACCTATTCGCGTGATCTGCGAAGAGAATGATAATTCAGGGCTGATTACTGCTGAAACACTTGGCTTGGGTATTATCCTTCCCGGGCAAGATGAATCAGTAGAAGATGCCTTGGACGATTTGGTGGATATCGTGGTAGAGCAGTTCGAGGGTTTTTTAAATACCGATGAAAAATGTATTGTTGGATATGCAGCTATGGTCTTTAAAAATCTCAAAACTTATATAGGAAAAATAGAGGATGCTAGACCATGAAACGAGCATAATTGGAACGTTATTTGAGCAGGAAAACTGCGTTTAAAGTGAAGGAGAATAAACATCATACCGATTATACACCGGTGCTAGATGGAAAGGTAGTTTCTCTTCCAATACTTATAAGATTGACACGTAGTTCGGGCGAAGTACCTCTAAATAACGTAATTGGTATTGCGTGCGTTCTTATATTATAGTCGTGGCGGATTGTTGTATGAAAGAATACGCTCGCACCGATCGCATCGGGGCCGAGTTCCGGCGTGAGCTGGCAGAGGTCCTGCGCCATGAGGTGGGGGACCCGCGCCTACGGCTCATTACCCTGCAAGAGGTGTGGGTGAGCCGCGATCTGGCCCATGCCAAGGTCTATTTCACTTGCCTCTCCGGCGATGAGGGCAGTGTCGAGCAAGCGCGTCTTCTCAACGGCAAGCTTTTAGGCTTTTTGCGGCGGGCCCTGGCCCGGCGCGTCCGTTTGCGTACCATACCCCAGCTCCGTTTTGTCCACGACGAGTCGATCGCCAGGGGCGAGCATCTGGCGCATCTGATCGAGTCGGCGATGGCAATGGAAGACCGGGGAGATGATGAGCCGCAGCGGTGAGCCGATAGGGTACCTTAGAACAGCTCGGAGTGCCCATGGGCATAGGGATGTCCCGCCGGTTTTCAAGCCCGTGGATGCTTGAAAAAAGCGAGCAAAGCGAAAATTGCGTTTTTACTTTACGACTTGGAAAACGCTAAAGATGGAATTTTTCGAGGTCTCTCGGATAGATTTAGACTGTGATGAAATTTTCGGAGCAGCGAGCGGATTATGGGACGGTGGCGCAGACACGGGCGTGACATCAGCGGCATACTGCTGCTCGATAAACCGCGGGGCCTAACCTCCAACGAGGCCCTACAAAGGGTCAAGCGGTATTTCAGGGCCGCCAAGGCCGGCCACACCGGTAGCTTGGACCCGCTGGCCACGGGGTTGCTGCCGGTTTGTCTGGGGCGGGCCACCAAGCTTTCCGCTTTTCTACTGGATGCGGATAAGCACTACCGCGTCAGGGTAAGGCTCGGGGTGACCACTACCACTGCGGATGCTGAGGGCGAGGTTCTCGGGGAAGTGCCTGTCACCGATGTGAGCGAGCAGGATTTGCGGTCGGCACTCGCCCGTTTCATTGGTCCCATCGAGCAGATGCCACCCATGTATTCCGCGGTCAAGCACCAGGGACAGCGGCTCTACAAGCTGGCGCGTCGAGGCATCGAGGTGGAACGTACCCCGCGTATGGTCGACATCATCCGGCTCGACCTGTGTCGCTTCGAAGCACCGGAATTCGAGATGGACGTGCATTGCTCCAAAGGGACCTATATCCGTACCTTGGCGGCCGATTTGGGTGAAGTGCTGGGGTGCGGCGGCCATGTGGTGGGGCTTCGCCGCACGGGGGTCGGACCCTATGTGGAGCCCGAGGTCCGCTTCGTGACCTTGGACGCGATCGAGCAATCCGCCCGGATGGAGGGGACCGAGGCCCTGGACCCCTTGCTATTGCCATTGGCGAGCGCTCTCGAACGCTGGCCGGCGGTATTCCTCACGGAGGACGCCGCCTTTTATCTACGTCAGGGCCAGGCGGTGTTGGTACCCCAGGCACCGACCCGAGGTCTGGTCAGGCTCTACGACCCGTCCCGGCAGTTCATCGGTGTCGGCAGCATCCTGGACGACGGCAAGGTGCAGCCGAAACGGTTGCTGTAAGACGGCGTTCTTGGTTTGGGCATCGGGAGTGCCAGTATCTTGCCGGGGAGTACATGGATGCCAGGAAGAGGCGCAAGGTCTTCCGAATGGAAATCGTGCGTGCCGGCATCAGGCAAGCTTGGCAGGAGTGGAAGGTCGAAATCACATTTCGACTTGGGTGCGGCTCTCATCAAGCATACCGTAACATACTGTTTTATAAGTTAGATTTATTCATCCACGTCAAGTGTCCTCACGGACCGTAAGGCCGAGATACTTGGCCTTACGCGGGATGGAGCGTAGTAGCCGATCCCGGCGGCGAGCCTCGAATTTCTCCAGG